>JAAIGF010018503.1_pt1 | contig 31671 bp, 33 predicted proteins | sample 6487441 | NCBI WGS metagenome assembly JAAIGF01 (sample SAMN13974129, study PRJNA590717) | phyllosphere metagenome | biome: pepper field; feature: multiple bacterial spot infested pepper fields; material: pepper leaves; isolation source: leaves from pepper fields | host: Capsicum annuum ... | reverse complement strand
TGTTCCGCTCTCGGTTGGGCCCCAGCGATGAAAGTCATGTGATCGCCAGCCTCGGTTATTCGGCAGGCTTTCTGGCGGTGATCCTCGCCCGTCAGCAACTGTTTACGGAAAACACCCTGACCGCCGTGCTGCCGGTGATGAGCAAGCTGACCCTGAACAATGTCGGGCGACTATTGCGTCTTTGGGGCGTGGTGCTATGCGGAAACCTGGCCGGCACCCTGCTGGTGGCTTGGGTGATGCTGCGCCTGCCGATTTTCGATACCCAGACCGACCTGGCGTTTCTGGAAATCGGCCGTAAGGTGATGGAAAACGACGTGTCCAAGATGCTCGCCAAAGGCATCGTCTCGGGCTGGATGATCGCCACCATGGTGTGGATGATCGCCTCGATGGAAAGCGCCAAGATCGCCATTATCGTGATGATCACTTACCTGATGGCGCTGGGTGACTTCACCCATATCGTGGTCGGCTCGGTAGAGGTGTCTTATCTGGTGTATGCCGGCGAAGTGAGCTGGGGCGATTTCTGGCTGTTGTTTGCGGGGCCTACCCTGGCCGGCAATATCATCGGCGGCAGCTTTATCTTTGCCCTGATCAGCCATGCACAGATCCGCAGTGAGCGTGACGTGATTGCCAAGCGCGAGCGCGACAAACACAAGTTGCTGGAGGAGTTGCGCCGCAATCGCAAGGACTGACTGTGCAAGATCGCCAAAGGCCTCAAGGCCGCCTTTCTCGAAGTCGAGCCTTCGAAGGCGTCGCACAGGGCGATATCCAGTTCAACGCTGATCAGCTACCCGGGTTGGCGTAGGCTTCCTCGAAGAAGTAATCCTTCCAGGACGCTGCCTTGTTCTTCAGCACGCCCAGCTCATGCAGCTTGTCGGCATAGATGAAGGTGCGCTGTGGCGATACGGTAAAGTCGTTTTCCGGGTCTTCGATGATTTTCTTCACGAAGGCCAGCGGCAGTTTGGAGTTCTCGACCTTGATGTAGGTCTCGGCCGCAGCAGCCTTGTCGGCCTTGATGATTTGCGAGGCCTCGACCAGCGCGTCGTAGAAGGCTTTGTAGGTCTTCGGGTTGGCGTCGTGGAATTTCTCGGTGGCGTACAGCACGTTGAATGTGGCCTGGCCGCCGAGAATGTCGTAGCTGCTGATCAGCTTGTGTACGTTGGGGCTTTCCAGCGCCTGGTACTGAAACGGCGGGCTGGAGAAATGCGCAGTGATTTCCGAGCCGCCCCTGGTCAGCGCCACGGTGGCATCCGGGTGCGGCAGGCTTACGGAGATCCTGTCGAAACGCTGGAAATCGGCATTGCCGTAAAGCTTGGCGGTCTCGATTTGCAAAGTACGCGACTGGAAGCCGACACCGGCGGCCGGCACGGCGATGCGGTCCTTCTCGGACAGATCTTGCAGCGTCTTCACCTCGGCGCGGTTGCTCAGCAGGTAGTTGGGCAGCGAACCCAGCGAGGCCACCGCCTTGACGTTCTGCCGGCCATGGGTGCGATCCCACACGGTGAGCATCGGTGGCACGCCAGCCGAGACCACGTCGATGGCACCGGCCAGCAGCGCCTCGTTCATCGCCGTGGCACCGGAGATGGTTCGCCACTGCACCTCGATGTCATCCAGGCCCTGGGCCTTGGCATGCTTCTCGATCAGCTGCTGGTCCTTGACCACGTGCAGCACCAGGTAGCCGATGCCGAACTGCTGGGCGATGCTGATCTTGCCTTCCGCGTGGGCGGTCAGCGGAGTTGCCAAGGCGCCAATCAGGCCCAGGGCGGCGGCCAGATGGCCTAACTTTGTGTTGGTCATGGTCGATTCTCGTTATGTGATCAGTGAATGGGGCCTGTAGGTCGTAGGGTGGATGACGCTTTTCTCATCCACCGTTGCGGCCGTGGATGGTGGACCGGTGAAGCGTGATCCACCCTACCGCTGCATCCCCCAGCGCTTGACGGTGACGCGCTCCAGGGTGGCGAACACCAGGTTCTCCACCAGCAGGCCGATCAGGATCACCGCGGCCAGCCCGGCGAACACCTTGTCGGTGTACAGCTCGTTGCGGTTCTGGAAGATGTACCAGCCCAGGCCGCCCTTGCCGCTGGACGCACCGAACACCAGCTCGGCGGCAATCAGCGTGCGCCAGGCGAAGGCCCAGCCGATCTTCAGGCCGGCAAGGATCGACGGCAGCGCAGCGGGCACCAGAATGAACAGCACGAAGCGCAGGCCGCGCAGCCCATAGTTGCGCCCGGCCATACGCTGGGTCTCGGATACGCCAAGAAAGCCCGCGTAGGTATTGAGCGCCAGCGCCCACAGCACCGAGTGCACCAGCACGAAGATCAGGCTGTTCTCGCCCAGGCCGAACCACAGCAGCGACAGCGGCAGCAGGGCGATGGCCGGCAGCGGGTTGAACATCGAGGTCAGGGTCGACAGCAGATCACGGCCCAACTGCGTCGACACCGCCAGGGTAGTGAGCAAAAAGGCCAGGCCGATGCCGATCAGGTAACCCTTGACCAGCACTGACAGGGAAATGGCGGTTTTCTCGACCAGTTCGCCAGTGCCCACCCCTTCGATAAAGGCACCAGCGGTCTGCAGGAAGCTGGGCAGCAGCAGGTCGTTGCCCTGGTAGCGGGCCGCGAGTTCCCAGATCAATGCCAGGCCGAGCAGGATCACCGACTTGCGCAGCCAGCCCTGCTGCCAGAGACGCTGGCCCAGCGACAGTTCGCGCTCGACCTTGAGGCCAGGCAGCGGTTGCAGGGGGATTTCGTATTCCTCACGCCGTGCGGGGGAAAGATTCATGGTTGAACGCTCCTCAGTAGGCGATGCGGATATCGTGGAAACCCAGCTCGGCGCCTTGGCCGCTGTCGACCTCCTCGTCGAACAACAGGCGATGGATGCGTTGCGCGGTCTGCTGGAAGCCCACACCGCCGAGGCTGTGCAGGTCGAACTGATGGCTGTTGATCTCCGCCCGGACTCGGCCAGGATGCGGCGACAGCAGCAGAATGCGGTTACCGACGATCAGTGCCTCTTCGATGGAATGGGTGACGAACAACAGGGTGAAGCGCACCTCCTCCCACAGCTGCAGCAACTCCTCCTGCATCTTGCGGCGGGTCAGTGCATCGAGGGCGGCGAAGGGTTCGTCCATCAGCAGGATCTTCGGCTGCATGGCCAGTGCCCGAGCGATGGCCACACGGGCCTTCATGCCGCCGGACAGGGTATGCGGATAGGCATCGGCGAAGCCGGCCAGGCCGACCTTCTCCAGATAATGCAGGGCGCGCTCCTCGGCATCCTTGCGGCCCAGGGTGCGCGAGGCCAGCAATGGGAACATCACGTTCTGCTTCACCGTCTTCCACGGTGGCAGTTGATCGAACTCCTGGAACACCACGATGCGATCCGGACCCGGCTCGCGCACTTGGGCGCCGTCGAGGCGAATGCTGCCGCCAACCGGCTCGATAAAGCCGGCGACCGCCTTGAGCAACGTGGACTTGCCGCAGCCGGAGGGGCCGAGCAGCACGAAACGATCGGCACGATCCACCTCGAAGCTGACTTCGTGGGTGGCGCGCACGACGCGCTGCGGGGTGCGGTACTCGAGGCTGACCTTCTGCACCTGCAGAACGGTGTCGAAGGTGCCTGGATTCAGCGTGCTGGCCGTGTGGCCTTGCAGAAGGGCATTCATGGTTTCAGCTTCCCTGACCGATGGCGGGGTCTTCGAAGAAGTAGTCCTGCCAGCTGGCCGGCTTGTTTTTGATGGCGCCGACACGGTGCAGGAAGTCGGCCAGCGGATAGGTGTTGGTGGGGGTGACGGTGAACTGGAACTGCTCGTTGTCGATGATCTTCAGCAGCTCGTCGCGGCTGATCTTGGCGCCGGTGACGCGGAGGTAGGTGTCGGCTGCCGCGCCCTTGTCCTTCCGGGCGAAATCCGCCGCTTCGGCCAATGCAGCGACGAAGGCCTTGTAGGTCTTGGGGTTGTCGTTGCGGAATTTCTCGGTGGCATACAACACCGTCGGCGAGTTCGGGCCGAGCAGCTTGTAGGTGTCGAGCACCACGTGCACATCCGGGTTTTCCAGCGCCTGATTCTGGAACGGCGGATTGGAGAAGTGCCCGGTCAGCTCGGTGCCGCCAGCTTTCAGGGACGCCGTGGCGTCCGGATGCGGCAGCGCCACGGTGTACTTGTCGAGGCGGTTGAATTGCTTGTCTCCCCACTGCTTGGCGGCGGCGTACTGCAGGAAGCGCGACTGCACCGACACACCCACTGCAGGAACGGCGATGCGATCCTTGTCGGTGAAGTCGGCGATGGTCTTGACCTTGGGGTTGTTGCTCAGCAGGTAGTACGGGAAGTTGCCCAGCGATGCCACGCCCTTGACGTTCTGGCGACCGTGGGTGCGATCCCACACGGTTAACAACGGGCCGATGCCGGCACCGGCGATATCGATGGCGCCGGACAGCAGCGCATCGTTGACTGCCGAGCCGCCGGAGAGCTGCCGCCAGTCGACCTTGATATCCAGGCCTTCGGCTTTGCCATGCTTCTCGATCAGCCCTTGATCGCGCACCACATTGAGCAGCAGGTAAACGATGCCGAACTGCTCGGCGATACGGATCTGCCCCTCGGCGTGAGCGACGTGCGGCGCCGCCAGGCTGCCTGCCAGCAGGCTCAGGCTAAAGGCGATGCCGCTGGCCAAGCGGCCAAAACGAGGAATAAAGGGAAAGCGCTTACCTGCCGACATTGCGAGGCTCCAGTCAGTAATACGGGAATTGGGTTTGCCGGGTGGCTACCTGTTTAAAAAGGCACATCACCTTGAATGGTGGTGCGGTGCATGCGCCGGCGCAGGTGACTCGGGCAGCCGGTGGCAAGGTGGATCAGCGCGCGGTTGTCCCAGAACACCATGTCGCCGTCCTGCCACTGATGGCGGTAGATGAACTCCGGTTTGGCGCTATGGGCATACAGCTCGGCGAGGATCTGCCGGCTTTCGTCCTCGGGAACGTCGAGAATGTGGGTGGTGAAATTCTCGTTGACGAACAATCCCTTGCGCCCGGTTTCCGGGTGGGTACGCACCACCGGGTGCACCACGGCCTTGACCTCGGCCAGCTGCGCTTCGGTCAGCGTCGGGCGACGAATGCCCTTGAATACTTCATCGGCGTAGCGGGCGGTGTAGGAATGCGCCGCGCGCTTGCCGTCGATGGCTTGGCGCAGTTCGCCCGGCAGTGTTTCGTAGGCCAGTTGCTGGCTGGCGAACAGCGTATCGCCGCCCTCTTCCGGCAGCTCCTGGGCATAAAGCATCGAGCCCAGGCTGGGGAACTCCTTGTAGGACAGATCCGAGTGCCAGAACTTGCCGGCATCGCCCAGGCCGACCGGCTGGCCGTTCTCGATGATATTGGAAATGATGAACACTTCCGGGTGGTCGGCCAGCAGGAACTGCTTGAGCACATGGATCTGCAGCACACCGAAGCGGCGGCTGAAATCGATCTGTTGCTGCGGGGTGATGCGCTGGCCGCGGAACACCACGACGTTGTAGTCGAGGTGAGCCTGATGCACACGGGCAAAATCGGCGTCGTTCAGCGGGCGGCTGAGGTCGAGGCCGATGATCTCGGCGCCAACGGCAGCGGAAAAGGGACGGACTGCAAAATTCTGCGCTGGCGGGTGATTGGCAGAACTCAAGGGCACGGCAGGCATTTGCGCAACTCCACACGGTAAGGGCGCCAACGGGGCGCGTCTTCAGAAGCAGGTGTTCGGCACCTGTATTCAGTCGTGCGGCGCGCCGGTTGGCCGGCGGGTACGCATGGCAATAACTATATCGATATAAAAAGTTAAATTTAAATACCTTTTTCGCATGTGCTTATGGCGATCTGCAGTGGCCGAGACAAACAAAAACGCCGACAGGGTTAAGCCCTGTCGGCGTTTGAGATAGCAGCCGTGAACCTTAGAGCCCCTTCACCATCTTTGGGCTCGACTTCCGCGCTTTGACTGCAAAGTGGCGGGAGCATCCGGTCGGCCGATTTGGTGTTCCAAATGCCACGGAATTATCAGGCGACACCAATCGCCCCTTCAGGAGGCCGAGCGGAATCTTTGCGTAGAGGGTTGAGCGACATGGATGTCGCGAGAGCGGCGATGGGCCAGGGATGGCGCTTCGCGGCGTGCCCTCGGAGCAAGGATGGAGCGAGGGAACCCCAGCGAAGCTGGGGCCGGATGTCGGGGCTAGACCTTTTGGTTTCTTTTGGGGCAATGCCAAAAGAAACCCGCTCGACAGAGCGGAACCGAACGTACCCACAACGCGATAACGCTGGCAAACCGCAGCTCACGCACATAGCTTGTGGAACGTAAAGAGCTCGCGGCTAAAGCCCCTCCCACGAATTTCGCGACCGCCCACTTTTGCCTTGTAACAGCCTCTGTATATCGCCTAAAGATCGTGGACAGGTCCTTAGAACGCAGGCACCACCGCGCCGGAGTATTTCTTCTCGATAAAGGCCTTCACTTCCGGGCTGGTCAGCGCGTCAGCCAGCTTCTTGATGGCGTCACTGTCCTTGTTGTCCGGGCGCGCGACCAGGTAGTTCACGTAAGGCGAATCCTTGTCTTCGAGTACCAGCGCATCCTTGTTCGGGTTGAGCTTGGCTTCCAGGGCGTAGTTGGTATTGATCAGCGCCAGGTCGACCTGATTCAGCACCCGCGGCAGCATGGCCGCCTCCAGTTCCTTGAACTTGAAATTGTGCGGGTTGGTGGCCAGGTCCTTCGGCGTCGCCTGGGCGTTGCTCGGGTCCTTCAGGGTCAGCAGGCCGGCATGCTGCAGCAGCAGCAAGGCGCGGCCACTGTTGCTGCCCTCGCTGGGGATGGCGATGGTAGCGCCGTCTGGCAGCTCCTTGAGGCTCTTGTACTTGCTGGAGTAGCCGCCGAAGGGCTCGACGTGCACGCCCTTGACGATAACCAGTTCAGTGCCGCGGCTCTCGTTGAAGCTGTCCAGGTAGGGCTTGGTCTGGAAATAGTTGGCATCGAGCTGCTTCTGGGCGACCTGCAGGTTGGGCTGCACGTAGTCGGTGAACACCTTGATCTCGAGGTCGACGCCCTGCTCCGCCAGCTTCGGTTTGATCAGCTCGAGAATTTCGGCGTGAGGAACCGGCGTGGCGGCTACGGTAAGTTTTTCCGCGGCGAATGCCTGGGTAGTCAGAACGGAGGCCAATGCAGCCAACAGAAGCGTTTTTTTCATGTTTATTCTCGGTAGTTGCCGTGGGATCGACAGCGGCATGGGCATGTGCCGCACCGGATAGGGCGGCGCGCTGACAATACGACCCACAGTTATACGATGAAAATACTTTTAATTCATTCCTATATTTCTTTTCAGAATAAGTGGAAGCTGGCGCACTTGTTGTGTTTCGGGCGGTCACTTCTACAGTGAAAGCACCTCTATTGCGGATTGATGAACATGATCAGCGAAGTCCTGAGCCGTTTCGAGCGACTGGAACTGGTTCCCCATGCCACCCCGCTGCAGCATCTGCTGCGCCTGTCGCACCATATGGGCCGCGATATCTATGTCAAGCGCGATGACCTGACCCTGTTCGCCCTGGGTGGCAACAAGGCGCGCAAGCTGGAATACCTAGGGTCCGACGCACTGGCCCAACAGGCCGACACGCTGATTACTGCCGGCGCCATCCAGTCCAATCACGTGCGCCAGACGGCCGCGCTGGCCGCCAAACTAGGCCTGGCCTGCGTTGCCCTGCTGGAAAACCCCATCGACACTCAAGAGCAGAATTACCTGCACAACGGTAATCGCCTGTTGCTGGATCTCTTCGGCACGCGCGTGGAACACGTCGACAACCTCGAGGAGCCGGACCTGATGCTGATGGCCAAGGCCGAGCGCCTGCGGGCCACCGGCAAGAGCCCTTATGTGATCCCGATCGGCGGTTCCAACGCGCTGGGCACCCTGGGTTATGTAAAGGCAGGCCTGGAGTTCGCCGAGCAGGTCAGCGCCAAAGGCCTGGAAAATGGCACGCTGGTGCTCGCCTCCGGCAGCGGTGCCACCCACGCGGGCCTTGCGCTGGCGCTGGCCCATGTACTGCCAGGCTGGCGGGTACTGGGTATCACCGTGTCGCGCCCCGCCGACCTGCAACGGCCCAAGGTGTTGGGATTGGTCGAACGCACCGCCGAGTTGCTCGGCATCCCGGTGCCGGAAAACCTGGCGATCGAGCTGTGGGACGAGTACTACGGCCCGCGCTATGGCGAACCCAACACCGGCACGCTGGACGCCATTCGCCTGCTGGCCAGCAGCCAGGGTCTGCTGCTCGATCCCGTCTATACCGGCAAGGCCTTTGCGGGCCTGCTCGACGGCGTGCACAAAGGTGCATTCGAGGAAGGCAAGCCGATCATTTTCCTGCATACCGGCGGCGCGCCGGCCCTGTTTGCATATCAGTCCTTGACTCTATAAAGGCTATATACAAATAATTTTTTATTATTTTCTCGACTACCCGATCAACCTTAGAGTGCCGCGTCCCAAAGCACCTACCCATGCACCCACCGAGGCTCGAACATGATCATTGCCACATTGCGTCGAAATCTCCTTATTGGCAGCCTCGGCCTGGCGCTGTTCGCCGGCTTGGGCGGTCAGGCTCATGCGGCTGATGACCTGCAGAAGATCAAGGATGCCGGCACCATCAAGGTGGGCCTGGAAGGCACCTACCCACCCTTCAACTTCCAGGACGAAAGCGGCAAGCTGGCCGGTTTCGAAGTGGACTTCGCAACGGCTCTGGCCAAGGAGCTTGGCGTAAAGGTCAGCTTCCAGCCCACCAAGTGGGACGGCATTCTGGCTTCGCTGGAATCGGGGCGCATCGATGTGGTGATCAACCAGGTCACCATCTCCGATGAGCGCAAGAAGAAATACGATTTCTCCGCGCCCTATACCGTCTCGGGCATTCAGGCACTGACCCGCAAGAATGATGCTGACAGCGTCAAGACCGCTGCGGATCTGGCCGGCAAGAAAGTCGGTGTCGGCCTGGGCACCAACTACGAGAAGTGGCTGAAGGAGAACGTACCGCAGGCCGACATCCGCACCTATGACGATGACCCGACCAAGTTCCAGGACCTCAACGTAGGTCGTATCGACGTGGTGCTGGTCGATCGCCTGGCCGCATTCGAAATGGTCGCCAAGACTGGCGAGCGCATGGCCGTTGCCGGCGAGGCCTTCTCCCGCCAGGAGTCTGGGATCGCGCTGCGCAAAGGCAATCCTGAACTGCTCGCGGCCATCAACAAGGCCATTGAAAAGCTGCGCAGCGACGGCACCTTGAAACAGCTCTCTGAAAAATGGTTCAAGGCTGACGTTACGCAATGACGCCGGACACCTTCCAGCTGGTGCTGGACTCCCTGCCCTTTCTGCTCAAGGGTGCAATCTGGACGATAGTCCTGAGCCTCGGCGGCATGTTCTTCGGCATGCTGCTGGGCTTCGGGCTCGCCCTGGTCCGGCTTTACGCCATCGCCCCGCTGGGCTGGCTGGCTCGGGTGTATATCTCGTTCTTTCGCGGCACACCGCTGCTGGTACAGCTGTTCATCATCTACTTCGGCCTGCCCGAGCTGGGGCTGCAACTTGAGCCGTTGACCGCGGCGCTGATCGGCTTTTCGCTGAACATGGCGGCCTATGTCGCCGAGATCATGCGGGCCGCCATCGCCTCCATCGATCGTGGCCAGTGGGAAGCCGCGGCCAGCATTGGCATGAGCAAGAGCCAGACCATGCTGCGCGCCATCCTCCCGCAGGCGATGCGCACGGCCCTGCCACCGCTGGGCAACAGCTTCATCTCGCTGGTCAAGGACACCGCATTGGCTGCCACCATCCAGGTGCCCGAGCTGTTCCGCCAGGCGCAGCTGATCACCGCCCGCACCTATGAGGTGTTTGCCATGTACCTGGCCGCAACGGTGATCTACTGGATTCTTTCCAGCCTGCTGGCGCACCTGCAGAACCGACTGGAAGCACGCGTCAACCGTCACGAGGCGGACAATTGATGGCCTCAAGCATGATCACCGTTCGCAACCTGAGCAAATCCTTCAAGGGCCAGAGCGTACTCAAGGGTATCGATCTGGATATCGCCGCTGGCGAAGTCGTCGCCATCATCGGCCCCAGCGGCTCGGGCAAGACCACGCTGCTGCGCTGCCTGAACCTCCTGGAAACCCCTGACGGCGGCAGCATCCGCGTCGGCGAGATCGAGATCGATGCCGGCAAGCCGATCAGCCAGCAACAGGGGCTGATCCGCAAGTTGCGCCAGCAGGTCGGTTTCGTATTCCAGAACTTCAACCTGTTCCCCCACCGCAGCGCCCTGGAAAACGTCATCGAAGGCCCGCTAGTGGTCAAGAAACAGCCGCGAGACAAGGCGATCGAGCTGGGTCGACAATTGCTGGCCAAGGTGGGCCTGGCTGGCAAGGAGGACGCCTACCCGAAGCGCCTGTCCGGTGGCCAGCAGCAGCGCGTTGCCATCGCAAGGGCGCTGGCCATGGAGCCGGACGTGATCCTGTTCGACGAGCCGACCTCGGCACTGGACCCGGAACTGGTGGGTGAAGTGCTGGCGACCATCCGCGCCCTGGCCGAGGAAAACCGCACGCTGGTCATCGTCACCCACGAGATGAGTTTCGCCCGTGATGTGGCCAATCGGGCGATCTTCATCGATGGCGGCGTGATCGTCGAACAGGGCGACGCGCGCGAGCTGTTCAGCGCACCCAAGCAGGCACGCACCCAGCAATTTCTCAGCAAGTTCCTTGGCGACGTATCGGCGCATCACTGATCAGGGTTGGTAATAGGCATCCCACAGCCGGTTGCGAAACCGGTTGCTGGGGTCCACCTGGCGCTTGAGCGCGAAATATTCCGCAGCCCGCGGGTAACCCTGCAGAAACTGCTCGCGGCTGGCGTGAACCTGATATGGCAGGTAATGCCGACCGCCACAGCGCAATGCAGCGGCAATCAGGTCACGCGTCCAGGCCGCCGCCCGCTCCCGCTCTAGCGGCGATGAGCCCTGGCGGTAATACAGCACCAGCGCAAAGACTTCCTCCGGCGCCCAGCTCAGCAATGTGTGCGGATCGGCCTTGGCATGGCGAATGGAAACGTTGATCAGCGTGGCCTGATGCTGATGAGTCAGCCGCGCCAGTTCGCCAACGAACCGTTCCAGCTGCGCCGGCGGCACGAAGTACTCCTGCAGCACATAACTGAAATCCGCCCCGGATATGGGCTCCAGCTCGCTGACATCCAGGCTCGCCTCGTGGTTGCGCCACTGCACCTTGGGGCTGCGAAACAGCAACGGGTCGAGCGCCGCCTCGCGCAGCTTGATGCCCGAAGATGAACCACTCAGGCGAATCCCCATACGCTGCAGGTGGCTGTCCTGCTGCAACGGGCCCAACCGGTCAGGCTCGGTAAGCGCCGCCTCGGTGCGCCGATAAGACACCGCGCGCACCGTGGAAAAATCATCGGGGTAGAGAATGCCGTTGTGCATCACCAGATCTCCCTGGGACGCCACCTCACGGTAGAACCATGGTCGATAGTCTTGCAGCGCCATGACCTGGCTTTCCCTGGCGATACGGGTGTTTTCCGCCAGCCCCAGGGTCGCTTCGACAATCACCCCCAGCCCCCCGTAGCCGCCGATCACGCCGTAAAACAGCGCGGCATTGTCGGTCGGGCTGGCGTCCACCACGCGGCCATCGGCGAGCACCACGCGGATGGCCTTTACCGACCCCACGATGGGCCCCTCGCCCACATAGCGGCCATGCACGTTGACCGATAACGAGCCGCCCACCGTGAAGTTGGCATAGGACTGCATGATCTGCGGCGACAGGTCGTAGGGGTCGATGTACTCGAGTATCGCGCGCCAGGTGATCCCGCTCTGCACACGAATCTCGCGGCGCTCCGGGGAGAACTCGAGCACCTTATCCAGGCTGCGCATGTCCAGCTGCAGTGCGCCGTCTGCAGCGGTCTGTCCGCCCATGCTATAACGCCCGCCGCCAATGCTGACGGCGCCCGGGTAACTGCGCAGCGCATCGACGACGGCCTGCTCGCTACGCGGCGCCACCACGCGCGCCATCACCACAGGGTTGAGGCCGCTCACGTCGTTGACCACCTGTTGAGCGGTGACGTTGGAGCAGATCAGGCAAAGACACAGGAGCAAGCGGTGCATCGAACCATCCTTGGCGAGCGGTGTGAGTGGCGAGAACGAGCGGTCAGGTGATGGGGTTCAGTCGCGATCCAGCAAATGGAACCGCGGCAGTGAAAAACTCCAGCGAATGGCCGCCAGGCGAATGCCCAGCACCACCAGCATGGCCACCCCGGTATCCAGCCAGTGCGGGGTTTCCAGCATGCGCAGCAGCACGAAGGTCACCGCGCCGGCCAGGCAGGCGGTGGCGTAGATCTCCTTCTTGAAGATCAGTGGGATCTCGTTGCAGATCACATCGCGCATCACGCCGCCGGCAACCCCGGTCATGACGCCCATGATCACCGCCGTGCTGGATGGCATGGCGTACTGCAGGGCGACCTCGGTGCCGATCACGGTGAACACCGACAGCCCGAAGGCGTCGGCGATCAACAGGCCCTTTTCGTGGATCGGCCGGGTCATGCGCACCCAGATCACCGTGCCCAGCGCCGCCACGGTGGCGACCAGGATGTAGGTGTCGTTGCGGATCCAGCTGACCGGGTGGTTATCCAGAATCACGTCACGCAGGGTGCCTCCGCCCAGGGCGGTGATGATGGCGATCACCAGCACCCCAAACAGATCCATGGACTTGCGCCCGGCCATCAGCGCACCGGTGATGGCGAACACCGCTACTCCGAACAGGTCCGCCAGGTAAAACAGCTGGCTCATCGACAAGTCAGTTCACCGGCGTACGCAGGGTCACGAACTCTTCGGCGGCGCTGGGATGAACGCCGATGGTCTCGTCGAACACCTGCTTGGTCGCTCCCGCCTTGAGCGCGACCGCCAGCCCCTGGACGATCTCGCCGGCATCGGGCCCGACCATATGGCAGCCCAGCACGCGGTCGGTCTTGGCATCGACCACCAGCTTCATCAGCGTGCGCTCGTCGCTTTCGGTCAGCGTCAGCTTCATCGGCCGGAAGCGGCTCTCGAAGATCTTCACCTCGTGCCCGGCCTCACGGGCCTGCTCTTCGCTGAGCCCGACGGTGCCGATATTCGGCAGGCTGAATACCGCCGTGGGGATCATCCGGTAGTCGACCTTGCGGTATTCCTCCGGCTTGAACAGGCGGCGTGCCACCGCCATGCCTTCGGCCAGGGCCACGGGCGTCAGCTGCACGCGGCCGATCACGTCACCGATGGCCAGGATCGACGGCGCGCTGGTCTGGTATTCGTCATCGACCTTGATATAGCCCTTGTCGTCCAGGCTGACCGATGTGTTTTCCAGGCCCAGGTTATCGAGCATCGGGCGGCGACCGGTGGCGTAGAAGATGCAGTCGGCCTCCAGCGTGCGGCCATCCTTGAGGGTGGCCTGCAGGCTGCCGTCGGCCTGCTTGTCGATCCGCGCGATATCGGTATTGAACTGCACGTCCAGGCCACGCTTGCCCAGCTCTTCATGCAGGTGAGTGCGCAGGGACCTGTCGAAGCCACGCAGGAACAGCTCGCCGCGGTACAGCAGCGAGGTCTGGGCGCCCAGGCCGTTGAAAATCGATGCGAACTCGACGGCGATGTAACCACCACCCACCACCAAGACGCGCTTGGGCAGCTGTTCGAGAAAGAACGCCTGGTTGGAGTTGATCGCATGCTCATGGCCCGGAATATCCGGGATATGCGGCCAGCCGCCAGTGGCGATTAGAATGCGCTCGGCGCTATAGGTCTTGCCATCGACCTCCACCCGATGCTCGTCGAGCAGGCGCGCATGGCCCTCGAGCAGGCTCACGCCGCTGCCCACCAGCAGCTTGCGATAGATACCGTTGAGGCGCTCGATCTCGCGGTTCTTGTTGGCAATCAGCGTCGGCCAGCTGAAACTGGCCTGGCCGGGCGTCCAGCCAAAGCCTTCGGCATGCTCGAACTCGTCGGCGAACTGGGCGCCGTAGACCAGCAGCTTTTTCGGCACGCACCCGACGTTGACGCAGGTACCGCCCAGATAACGGCTTTCCGCCACGGCAACCCGGGCGCCATAGCCCGCCGCAAAGCGCGCCGCGCGCACGCCACCGGAGCCGGCACCGATTACAAACAGATCGAAATCGTAGGTCATAACAGCCTCCTGAACAGACGCAGAGCATACCGCAAACGCAGCGCGCCCTGCCCGCCTGGCACATGGCGCAAACTTGTCGGCGCCCGGGTGGGTCTAGAGGCTTAACAGAGGAGCACAGCCATGCGCCCGATTCTTACCCACCTTGCCCTTCACGTACCGGACCTGCAGGCCTGCATCGCTTTCTACGAAGACTTCTGCGGCATGCGGGTCATCCACCGTCGCCCCGGCAAGGGCTCGCAGATCGTGTGGATGGCCGAGCCGGGCCGCGAGAGCGACTTCATCTTCGTGATCATGCCAGGCGGCGAGCCGCGCCAGTTGGCGGCCAACGATTACAGCCACTTCGGCTTCGCCCTGCAAAGCCGCGAAGAAGTCGATGCAATGGTCGCCAAAGCCGAGGCTGCAGGATGCCTGCTCTGGGCTCAGCGCGACGAGCCCTACCCGGTGGGTTATTACTGCGGCGTGCGTGATCCGGCGGGTCACCAGATCGAATTCAGCTACGGCCAGCCGCTTGGCCCAGGCGCAACACCGATCAATGAAGCCTGAAATGAGAAAACCGCCTGAAGGCGGTTTTCTTGCACTACCGGATGGCGGTCAGCCCCTGCCAGTCTTGTAGAGTTTCTCGAAGCAGAAATTGGTCGCCTCGATATAGCCCTCGGCACCACCGCAGTCGAAACGCTGACCCTTGAATTTATAGGCCAGCACGCAGCCGTCCTGGGCCTGTTTCATCAGCGCGTCGGTAATCTGGATCTCGCCACCCTTGCCCGGCTCGGTGTTCTCGATCAGCTCGAAGATATCCGGCGTCAGGATGTAACGGCCGATGATCGCCAGGTTGGACGGCGCGTCCTCGGCCTTGGGCTTCTCGACCATGCTGTTCACCCGGAAGATGTCGTCACGGATCATCTCGCCGGCGATCACGCCATACTTGTGGATCTCGTCCATCGGCACTTCCTGCACCGCGACGATCGAGCAACGGAACTGGTTGTACAGCTTGACCATCTGGGTCAGTACGCTGTCGCCTTCCAGGTTCAGGCACAGGTCGTCAGCCAGCACCACGGCGAACGGCTCGTCGCCGATCAGCGGGCGGCCACTGAGGATGGCGTGGCCCAGGCCCTTCATTTCCACCTGGCGGGTGTAGGAGAAGGTGCAGTTGTCGATCAGACGACGGATGCCGACCAGGTATTTTTCCTTGTCGGTATTGCGAATCTGCTCTTCCAGCTCGTAACTGATGTCGAAGTGGTCTTCCAGCGAACGCTTGCCGCGACCGGTCACCATGGCGATTTCGGTAAGCCCTGCAGACAGCGCTTCCTCTACACCGTACTGGATCAACGGCTTGTTCACGATTGGCAGCATCTCCTTGGGCATGGCCTTGGTTGCCGGGAGAAAACGAGTGCCGTAGCCAGCGGCAGGAAACAAGCATTTCTTGATCATGGAAGTCCCTGAATGAGAGAGGGTTATCGACGCCGCAGCAGTCTAGCAGGACACACACGGCTTACAACGAAAGCAGTGCAAACCGCTCAAACGTTTACCGCAGCAGGCAGTCACAACAAGTGAAACCCACTGCAACGCGAGGTTCGCATGTCCATCGACAATGACCTGAAGAAAGAAGTTCTCACTCGTCTGCTGCACGCTCACCCTGCCGGCCTCGGCAAAGAGGTGCTGGACAACTTCCGCGGCGAGCACGCGGTTGCCGACATGCTCAAGCACCTGCAGCAAAAAGGGCTTATTCACGATGGCGCCCTGTCCGAAAGTGGCGGCGAATTATCCATCCATTACCCCATCAAGCTCAGTGCATCTGGTGTGGAAACGGCCAAACAGCTTGATGCCTGATCAGTCGTTGTAGCCACCTCTGCTATCTGCGCCGTTTTCTCTCTCGAGAAAACGGCGTTCTGCTGTACAAGCCTCCAAAATCCCGTCTATCGGGCGATCCTGAATACTGTAGACTCCCGCGCCGCAGGTAACCGCGAACGGCCGTTGCAGAGCGCTCGCCTGCATGTGCGCGCCTGCCAAACTGCGCTCGTTGCCGCGCCTCTTCAGTATTTTCTGGAACACCGTTCATGAAACACACCGCAACCTCACTGCTCCTGGCGGGCAGCCTGCTGGCTCCTGTCGAAGCCATGGCCGAGCTGCTGCTCTGGCAGGACAACAGCCTGACCTACCTCAACGGCATCGACTTCAAGATCGACCCACCACGCCAGCAGACACTGACTTTCGAGCATGCCAGCGGCTGGAGCTTCGGTGACCTGTTCCTGTTCGTCGATGGCATCAAGTACAACACCGAGGCCACCAATGGCGCCGGTGACGGCCACACCTTCTACGGTGAAATCAGCCCACGGCTGTCGTTCGGCAAGATCAGCGGCGCCGATCTGTCATTCGGTCCGGTCAAGGACGTGCTGCTGGCAGCCACCTATGAGTTCGGCGAAGACGACGTCGACGCCTACCTGCTAGGCCCGGCCGTGGACCTGGCAATTCCCGGCTTCGACTACTTCCAGCTCAACACCTACCTGCGCCGCCCGGACGGCAAGCGCGACGGGCGTAACGTCTGGCAGATTACTCCGGCTTGGAGTTACACCCTCCCCGTCGGTAGTTCCGACCTGGTGATCGATGGTTTCATTGATTGGGTGGTGGACAATGACGACAGCTACCACGCCAACCTGCACATCAACCCGCAGATCAAGTACGACCTGGCCAAGGCCATGGGCTGGGGTGAGAAATTCTACGTGGGCGTCGAATACGATTACTGGAAACACAAGTACGGTATCGACAACGACAGCCCCCTGGGTGACGAGGTGCTGGGCGGCACCAACCAGAGTGCCATCAGCCTGCTGGTCAAGGCACACTTCTGATCTGCCGAGCTGGTCGCCGCCGCGGCGACCAGCTTTCAACAATCAGGGCGCTCAGTTGGCAAGCAGTGCGAGAGCCGCCTGGTCGCTGGCGAGCAGGCTGTACTGATGAAGGCTGAGATACCGCCCGTCCTTGTATTCGACGTCCCGCAGGGTGCCTTCGCGACTGAACCCGAGTTTCTCGGCCAGCCGCCAGCTCGCGACGTTCTCCGGCTCGATATCGAGATAAATGCGGTGCACGCCCATGGCCTGCAACGCATGCCGCAGGATGCACGGCAACGCCTGCTGCAACAGGCCACGCCGCCAGTAATCTGGCAATAGCCAGTAGCCCATGTCGATACGCCGGTACTCGTGGTGCCAGTCATTGAAGCCACAGGCGCCGATCAGCACATCGTCGTTATCCGCCAGCGCCCACCAGATTCCCGCTTCATCTGCCAGCAACTGTGCATACCACAGCATCTGCTCGCGGGTAGCGGCCAGGCTCGAGTAGGAAACACCGTAATGGGCGATCACCCGCGGATCAGAAAGCCCGGCATAAACCTGCTCGACATCCTCAGGGCGAATACATCGCAACCTGCAGTCGGCAAATGAGAATTCGGGAAACCTAGCGAGTGCGCTGTCCATGCTTCGCCCGATGCGCTTGAAAGGCAAGCTCGTGGAAATAAAACGAATGGATACGTGGGCTCCGCATAAGCCGACGCAGAACGTGGTGCCCCGAGCCGGAATCGAACCGGCAAGGCCTTGCGGCCGGCAGATTTTAAGTCTGCCGCCGTTTCCATGTCTACCAAGGACTTAGTCGATATCTCGTTCCGCAAACGCCATAAATTCGCTGCCTGGCAGCCTAATAAATTCAAGGGGTCTGAATTTATTGCGGAACACCCTTCAGAGCAAAACTCTGCCCGTTCTGGGCGCCTGCGCGGTGCCTTTCTGCATCAGCCGCCCCCACCCGCCACCACTCATCAAGCGAGCGGGCTGAGTCTTTCGCGCAAAGAAAAGCCCGCGGCTAGCGGGCTTTCTTGCTCAGTAGGCTTCAGAAGCCTATCGAGTAGCTTGCGCTGATGCTGCTGCCGTTCTGACGGCTGAAGCTCTGCTGGTACCAGTCAGCGTTCAGGCTGATTTCCTGCATGTAAGGCAAAGCATATGCGGCGCCTATGCCAGCCACAGCACGCGAGCGGCGCGACCCATCCGTTACGTCGACCCTGAAGCTCTCCAGGCCAGCGATGGAGCTAGTGCCACGCAGGTCGTCATAGTTCTGGTTCAGGTCGTGCTCAAGGCCCAGGTTGGCTGTTACCCGCAGTGGCTGTGCAATCTGACCGACAAAACGAATGCCTGCGGTAGCAGTTGTGCTCTCTAGCTTGAGGTTGCTGAAAGACAGCGGTGCAGTGACCTCCGCCGACGCATCTTCCTGATAACCATCGAACTTCAGTTGCGTGTAGCGCACACCCGCGTACGGTTTCGCTGCCCAGTCACTGGTGATCGGGAATGCATAGGCAACTTCGCCCGCATAGCCGAAGCTTTCGAAATCAGTCTTGCCACTGCCGGCTTCTGCTGCAAAGGCCGGGCTACGGGAGAACTTCGCATCATTCTGGCTATAGGTAGCGGCGACACGCGCCTGTAGACCATAGCCATCTGCTTTCTCGTTCCATACCCCGAAAATGCCAACTGCAGGCTTATTGGTCGACAGGCTCAGCTCGCGCAGGTTGCTATTATCGACGCCCTTATCCAGAAATGCACCGATACGAACGTTGTCGGACAGACGGTAGGCTGACGTGACCTTCGCATAACCCGCTTCACTCGAACCGCCATTATTACGACTGTAACGGCCGGTCAGCGACAAACAACCGCCATTGGCAGAGAACGTTGTGCAATCGCTGGAGAGGTTGGAGTTGAGCGAAATCAGCTGAACATTGGCCGCCGAGCGGACTGCGTCGCCAGTAATGTTAAGTGCTGCAAGCGTATTCAGCGCGCTGAGGCTTACAACGCCGCCACCGGCACCACTGGCCAGCGACTCGAAGTAGCCGATCATGTTGGTCAACCAGCTGGGGGCGTCAGTGCCCAAGCTGCTGCCGTCAGCCTGCGCATGGAACTGATACAGGGTCAGCCCGCTGTACAGGATATAGCCACTGCCGTACTTGTAGCCGGCAACCAGCGCATGCTTGGTACTCGGATCCGACGGATCGTCACCTTCGACCAAGACGAGCAATGTGATACCAGTGTTCGGCACGATGACGTCGTGAGATACAAAGTTGCCTGTGCGCTCTACGTTCGCCACAGGAGTAGTGGTGAAGCTGTCGATCGCCAGCTGCGTGAGACGAGCCCTGCTAATCTGGGGGCCGAGCTGCAACGTGGCATCGCCGAATGCGATCGAGGTTCCCCAACCTGCCGATTCAAGAAGCATCACGCCTCCGCGATTGACCCAGCCCAAGAGGTCGGCGGAATTCGCGCTCAGGTAACTCTGAAGGCTGAAATCGGTGCCAGCGCTGCCCTGCAAATAAATAAATCCAGTATCTGGCTGCAAAAGGGCTGCCGTGTCCACACCTGCATAGGAGTTGTACAACGTCCAGTTTCCGGCGCCGTAAATAATGTCCATGGCTTCCTGATCATTAGTTGATCCCCATGGTTGCTCGCTGACTAACGCTGGCAATGCGAAAGCAAACGAACTGGAAAGAGAGGCAGCAAAAATTGCCGCCCGCAGACAGAGCTTCGGGAGCGCCATTTCTAAATATTTTCCTGTTGGAAGTGTTGGAGGCCGAGGAATGTGTTCCCGCGGCGCGCGCATAAAACACCGCTATTCCAAGACGGTCAACAGGGTTATCTACCGCGGACAGGGAATCTTCATTCCGTTCGTCTGCATTCTGCAAAAAGCCTGATTGCTACCCCCATTGCCGTGCTTGTGCTCGGTCTAACCGCCCACCCTCCAGAGCTGATCCAGCCGGGTCTTATAGCTCTGGCTGAGCATCTCTTGCTGCATTCCCCACTCCGTCTGCAGCTCAACTCGGCACGGCCGGAGCGATCTCCCTCGACTGCCAGTGATCTGGTCCAGCACCGCCATGCCCCTAGTCCGCGACAACGTCGCGCCTCAGGCGCGCGTGGTGCCAATGCATCAGGATGACAAGGTGAGGCTAGGCGCCGCAACGGGCCGACGGCAAGAGACCACCAGCGATCAGCCGGTGGCCGACATCCACGACCGCCGCCCGGTCGTGCTGCAGCTAGATGTTGCGAGGCTATGGTTGGAGCCGGGTTTGCTGCCCGAGCACGCCGAGGATTTAGCCAGGCATCACGCCCCCCCGTGGGGGCGTTTGAGTGGTACCCGGTCGACAAGGCCGTGGGCAATGTGAAAAACCACGGTCGCGAACTGATTAAACGGATGAATGATCCGTTACTGTGATCAATCGGGTTCGAGCAACTGAACTGACGGTTCTTATCTATTTACTTAAAGACATCTCCGGCAACTTCCCGGGCAGTATCAAGTTCTCATGCTTAGCCATTGAAAGTTACGAGTACTTGCCAGAGTTACTGTACTTTCTAGAACCTGGGGGCCTTTGCGGAAATACGAATTGGTCTGTCCCGGAACCGGTCGACAGACAGTTAAGAGCTACTGCTCGCATTTCGCCGCTCAAACTTCCATCGCACTGAGATAGCCAACGTCGAGTGGCGACGGCGGTGATTGTAAAAGAGGATGAAGTCGAACAGGTCGGTTTTCGCCTCCTGGTAGCTGGCGTAGCGAGTCAGTTATACCCGCTCAGCCTTCAGCGAACGGAAGAAGCTCTCCATCGCAGCGTTGTCCCAGTAGTTCCCGGACGTGAATGGCCGGCGATTCGATGTCGCCGAAGCAAGGCCTGGTAATCGTACGCGCAGTATTGGCTGCCACGATCCGAGTGCAGCAGCACTTATTTTTTCGGCTGTCGGGTGCAAGGCCATCTCCAGAACAAGCATGCACCAGGGACTGCTGCATCCGATGGTGCATCGTCCAACCGAGGACAGCGCGCGAATAAAGATCGAGCACGACGGTCAGATACCGCCATCCTTGGGCCGTCCGCACGTAGGTCATGTCCGAGCCCCAGTGCCGATTGGCGCGATCCGAGGCGAACTGGCGATCCAGATGGTTCGGGGCAATCGGCAGAGCATGACGACTGCTGGAAACCAGCCGCCAGCGCTTGCCCGAACGAATACGCAGGCGGGCTTCGCGCATCAGTCAAGCAACTCGGTGTCGACCACAAGTATGCCCTATGGCCGCCAACTCGGCCTTGATTCGGCGATGTCCATAGATCCCATTCACCTCATGGTGGATGGTTCGGATCTCCTTGCTCAGACGCCGATTCGCTACCTCTCTCGCCGAGGGAGGCCGTTGCTGCCAGGCAGAGAAACCGCTGGCGAACCCATGCGCTGGGGTCAAAGGGCACATAGAGAAAGGTCGCGAGGTGTACATCGAGGATCAACTCTTCAAGAAGGTGTATGACGTGGCCGAGGTTGGGCTCCAAGACGCCATGGGCCTGTTCTACCTGACTGGCCAGCGGCCGGGCGACACGTTGCGGATGGATGAGCGTGATCTCAGGGACGGCCAGCTGTACGTCACGCAGTCGAAGACGGGGGCGAAGCGCAGGATTGAGATCATCGGGGAGCTGGCGGTGGTGCTCGACCGCATCAAGGCCAGAAAGGCGGGACACAAGGTTCGGTCGACGAAGCTCGTTGTAACGACGGAAGGCCGCGCGATGACGGTATTAATGCTGCGCTCCCGGTTCGACGAAGCCAGAAAGGCAGCGGGGATCCCCAAGGCAGATTTTCAGCTACGTGATTTGCGGGCTAAGGCCAGCACCGACAAGGCGGAGCTGAGCGGCGACATCATGCAGGCACGTGATCAGCTTGGGCACACCACTGTCGTGATGACCGAGCACTACGTTTGCCACAGGAAAGGGAAAAAAGTATCGCCAACGCGATAATTGCGGAACAGGCGAGAAATTGCGGAACAGGAGAGATTCAGCGTGATATTCGCAAGACGCTGAATTTATTGGTGCCCCGAGCCGGAATCGAACCGGCAAGGCCTTGCGGCCGGCAGATTTTAAGTCTGCTGTGTTTACCAATTTCACCATCGGGGCGGCGAAATATGCGAGGGCAGGACTATATACAGCCCCAGGCAACGCCGCAAGTTTAAAGCATGCAATAAAAAACCTCGCAAATCAGTGATCTACGAGGTTCTCGTTAAGCTTGCCAATACAGCGACATAACCGCATCGGCCTGTGACCAGGCGCCCAGTGGTACGCCCCGCCTTGCCGTTTACTTGCTGCTACGGCCGACCAGCAGGCCGATCAGCAGACCGAAACCGGAAGCGACAGCTACCGACGTCCACGGATTGCTCTCGATGCGATCCTGGGCATTGCCAATGGTTTCACGACCCAGTTCGACAGCCTCACGGCCTTTGTCGGTGATCGTGCCCTTGGCCTCGTTCAGCAGCGCAATGACCTTTTCACGCGCTTCATGGGCCTTGTCGCCGGAAAACGACTCGGCATCACCGAGGGCTTTGCTGGCTTGGTCGAGAAGCTTCTTCAATTCCCTGGCGCTTTCCTGTTGAAACTGATCCAGGCCGCTCTCGAGCGAAGTTTTACGTGCCATTAGCGAATGCTCCTTAACAGTGGTTGACGTTATTTGGAGGACCGGGTGGGCGGCAGAGTTCAGGCTTTTTGCCGTTGCCGGCCAGTCGGCCCTCAGGCGTCAAGCGGGATGATGCCGGTGTGAGCCACATGATCTCCCGCCATGCCTCTGACCCGTGCGCGCAGGTCAAAGGGCATATCCGGCTTGAATGTCACTGCATGCCCGATCAACTGGCCATTCTCGTCCACACGCTCACGCTCTTCCTGCATCCAGGTCTGCAATTCGTCTTCGCTCAGGCCGAGTTCCTCCGCCAGCAAGGCGTTGAAACGCTCCAGGTCGTAACCATCGAATTTTCCACCATCCATATCGTCGCCCTCCTCAGGTCAGTTCTTGCTAACTGAGGCCGCATGCTTGGGCAGGCAGTTCCCTCTCTCTGACCAGGGCGTTCAGGCTTGCCGCCTGGCGGTACCGGAATTCAGAGTGCGCAGCTCCTGGCGAAGCTGCATCACCAACTGCGAGATCTGACGAGAGGTGGACAGTTCTGCGCGGGAAATCCCCGTGACATTGAGGTAGACCTGGGCGGTGACTGGGTCCTTGATCTGAATCGTCACCGACTCACTGCCATCGATGGAACAACTGCACGCCAGTGGCAGAAAGGCACATTCGACTATATGACGCTGCTCGAGAATGGACATCATCCTAGAAACTCCTTCCTCACGTTGATGACGAGTGGAGTCTAGCTGTCGCATGAAATCCGGCATGAGACATTTTGTCCCGCCCATCGGCTGGCGGTCTGCCATGCACCAGGCGCACCCCGTAAGTAGCCGTGAGCCTGCCGCATAAGGGCTGAAACCTGCCTACGCGAAACGTAGAAGGTACCGAACACCTGCTAAGTGGCTTCTCATGGTCGAGCCAACTCGACTTTGATGCCAGGCCCGGACTGACTGCGCACTGCCCGCTCCGATCCGACGCGATGTTCCCGGCAACGAGCAGCCACGCCGGCGTAGCGCACAGCAAGCTGCATGAACCGCCGCGACTGAAGAAGATGCTGGAGGAAACTTTCCGGGCAGCGGCCCGCTCTCACCGCTAGAGCTGCCAATCAGGGGGCAAGGACGATCAGCATATTGGTCGGCGTGATGCGCGGCAGCAGTTGCCGGATGTGAGGCGGCGTTTCGACTTTGAAGAACACCCGGTAACCGCTGCCGTCCGGATAAGGTCGCCAGTGGGTGATCCAGTTCGAAAGCAGGCTCTCGCCGAGGCCGAGATCCGTGGCGATTTTCAGCAATGGCAAATGAGCAATCATGCGAGTTCCTTCTCCTTTGTGCAGATAGTGATGCATGCATCACGCTACCGGCCTTCCATGCCGGAACCTGAGTTGACAGGCAATATCACTATGCCACATTACAGCGCGTATAATCACCCAATTGCGGGGGCTTAAAGACGTCGATTTTACGCCGAGACAGGTAATGCGTTTGACGCCCCTGTTTCGGATACCAATCGTCCGGTCGACTGAACTATCGCCCTAGGCACTATCAAATAGCTAGTATTACTCGATATGGAGGAACCAATCGTGAGCAAACCTATTTTCAACGCCCGCACCGCGGACAAGTTCGTCGTCCGTCTGCCTGACGGAATGCGCAAGCGCATCGAAGATCTGGCCAATGACAACTACACGAGCATGAACACCGAGATCATCCGTGCCATCGAAGCCCATCTGGAAGGCCAGGCCAGGCAGACGCTGCTGATCGATGCATTGGAAGCGAAGTTGAAAAGTGAACTGCAGACTGCAGCCAAGCCGGGCAAGAAAGCCCAGGAAGCCAATATCGACTACCTGGATGGCCTCAAGACCGGCACACGCTAACTGCATATCGTGCACAGCAGGCCAAACCAAAGCCCCGAACGCTCGGGGCTTTTTATTTCTGGCTATTGAGTTCGGCCTAGCGCCACGCTGGCATGCGGGTAGAGCACGTTCCCGGACCCAGGCACCGGAGCCTGATCGTCGGATTGCCACACAGCCGAATGGGTCGCGGCTTCCAAGATGGTTTAAGGAGGATTACCCTAGTACCCAGGAGCCACACACTGTAAGGACACACCACAATGATGCACCACACCCTGAAATACGGCGCTGGCCTGCAAGAATTTTCCCGCGTTCTCGATCTGGCCATGAAAAAACATGACGAGATCATGCTGGTGCCCGGGATTATCAGCAGCCTGAACGAGTATATCGAAAAGCTCCTCGGCCCAGTATTCGCCCGCCGTCTATTCAATGAGCGCCAGGCGACCCTCACCCTGCCAGGTGGCAAGCAGAAAACCATCCACCTTGCATCGCTTTCCGGCTGCTACGGCTTCGAGGATGGCGCAATCGTGCTGCCCTGGGTATCACTGCAAACCGTTTCCCTGGCCCAGGAAAAGCACCCGCGCTCCGATAAGTTCTACATTCCCAATGACGGCCCAGGCGCGCCGCACCGCGCTCCAGGTAGAGATGAGCTCTCTCGCTACCTCACCAGCTACCCGAGATCGAAAGCGGTTTGAGCAAGTTTTTAACGTTCATGAGGAATTAGGATTTTCAAGGTAAGTATCCTGCCAAAACGCTGACCACCTCGACGGGCTACAGCCCTCCTCCCACGTGGCAGGCCTCTCCAGCTTGCAATGAATTTCAGGCAGCTTTTGAACCGCTGACCTTGTCTTCTCGGCCGCTCTGGGCATCGGAACTCCTCAATACCTCACAGCAGAAAACTTATCGGCAGCCGCCTCTCGCATGGATAGGCACAAGAAAATCGGCGCCGCACACAGCCTATCGGCCGTGCACACCGACTTGTCGTCCCTCACTTCATATTCCCCTGGCGACGAATGGCTGCTTTATAGCGGGAACGCCCGCCGTTTCGCCCTGCTCACAATCTTACGAATAGATGGAGGGCGTTATGGAAAACCGCATTGAGCAACTCAAGGCAGCCACGGCTGGCCGCTACAGGATCCTCATTGAAGAAACTGACGACTGCTTCGAGATCATCTGTCTGGATCAGAAATACAATCTGGTCACAAACCGCCGTTTGTCCCGCGCACAGATGAAGAACAGCGCTCTGATGACAGCTGTTTACGGCGACCTCAGAGAAAAGCTGGGTTGCCACTGACGTTCAGTGGTAGGTTGACGCACGCAGAGTGAGCGTTACACACCCTTTTTTCCGCATGTGCCACTGACATGCCTACTGAAAATTGGTGTCAACTCTGTGAGTAGTTCGATTTTGCTTGTGGAGGACGAGTCGCTTGATCTGGAACTCGCCCTCATCGCGCTCAAGCGCGCCAGGATGGATAGCAAACTCACCGTAGTGCGTGATGGACTACAGGCAATGGACTACCTCTTTTGCCAAAATAGGTACGCCAGCCGAGAACCTGGCAACCCCGCGCTCGTCATCCTCGACTTGAAAACTCCCAACCTCACCGGACTTCAGATACTGGAGGCCATGCGCGGCTGCGTGGATTTGCGCGATATACCGGTAGTGGTAATGACCAACTCGCGAGATCCAATGGTCCAGCAGAAGGCTCGTGAATTGAACGTCAGCGCGTACATCGTGAAGCCGCTGGCCCTTGAAGACTACGTAGAGGCGGTTGCCAGCCTTAGCACGCTGCTCGCACCCGACGGGTCACCCAGCAAGCCTCAGACAAAGCCGCATTGGCGCTGACGGGCTCAAGACAGAAAGCTCGTCGGTGTCAGGCCGCGCGCCGGCGCCTCGGATTGATAGCCTGCATCCAGCAATCAGCTGAATCAACCAATGACATTCTGTATCGGTAACCACTGGTGATTTTCTATGGCGACCTGCCTCGACGCATCGGGATCGCGCGCTCGATGTAATGTCAAAGTGTGAGCCTGCCATCAACTCGCTCACCGAGTTCGCCACAGTGCTTGAAGCGCAGATGCCTAGCGGCACTGTGATCGGAACGTCGACCCACACGACACGAAACCCTGGCTCAGTAGACGGCTTCGCAGCACAGCCGGCCAGCGCCGCCAGGGCCACCGACCGCTCGAACAGCGGCCTCTAAAATCACCGAGTACCGAAACGCATCTCCGAAAGAGCGGAGCGACGCGCTTTCTTGCCAGCACAAAAAAGCCCCGTAGCCAATGGCTACGGGGCTTTGCGTTTGGAGGCTGAGGTCGGAATCGAACCGGCGTTCACGGATTTGCAATCCGGTGCATAACCACTCTGCTACTCAGCCTTAAACTGAACGGGCCGTACATGACGGCCCGTTGAAACTGGAGCGGGAAACGAGACTCGAACTCGCGACCCCGACCTTGGCAAGGTCGTGCTCTACCAACTGAGCTATTCCCGCTTGTCTTATCGACGGGCGCCATTCTATATCTTCATAACGCCCAGTCAAGCCTTTGATTCAAAAAAGTTATTTCTTTTCAGCGGTGACGCTCAGATGCGGCCATGCGGCGAGCAGATATTGCGCCATGGACCACAGCGTAAGCGCTGCAGCGACAAGCAACAGTGCATAGCCCATCAGCACCCAGAAACCGAACAACGGCGGGTTGCCGAGCAGAATCACCAGCGCCACCATCTGCGCCGCGGTCTTCCACTTGCCCAGGTTGGATACCGCCACGTGCGCCCTGGCGCCAAGCTCGGCCATCCACTCCCGCAGGGCCGAAACGACAATTTCGCGACCAATGATGATGGTCGCCGGCAGCGTCAGCCACAGGTTGGCGTGCTCGGCCACCAGCAGTACCAGCGCAGTGGCAACCATCAGTTTGTCGGCTACCGGGTCAAGGAACGCACCAAACGGCGTGCTCTGTTCCCAACGCCGGGCCAGGTAGCCATCCAGCCAGTCGGTAACGGCAGCGAAAGCGAATACCGCGCTGGCAGCCCAGTAGCTCCAGGAAAATGGCATGTAAAACAACAGGATGAAGATCGGGATCAGCAGAACGCGGAGCACCGTGAGGAGGTTGGGGATATTCATCGGCTCAACTGGACGGTTAGGTGAGGCGGCATTCTACTCGCTGTGCAGTGCGGCATAAATCAAACCAGCGAGCTTTTTACTGATACCAGGCGCTTTGGCGATTTCTTCGGTGCTGGCGCGGGACAATTCCTGCAGGCCGCCAAAATGATTGAGCAGTTCACGGCGCCGTTTCGGCCCCACCCCCGCCACCTCCTCCAGGCTCGACGTTCGCCGCGCCTTGCCGCGGCGCGCCCGGTGGCCGGTAATGGCAAAGCGGTGCGATTCGTCACGAATCTGCTGGATCAGGTGCAAGGCGGGCGAATTGCCCGGCAAGGTGAATTCATGGGCGGCGTCGTTCAGGTACAAGGTTTCCAGCCCAGGCTTGCGGGTGGTGCCCTTGGCCACGCCGAGCAGAGTCAATGGCGGCACCTCGAGCTCGGTCAGCACCTCGCGCGCCATCGCCAACTGGCCCTTGCCGCCGTCGACCAGCAGGATGTCCGGCAACTTGCCTTCGTTCTGCCTGACCTTGCTGAAACGCCGGGTCAACGCCTGATGCATGGCCGCATAGTCATCGCCGCCGGTCACGCCTTCGATGTTGTAACGCCGGTAGTCCGATTTCAGCGGCCCCTCGGGGCCAAAGACCACGCAGGACGCGACCGTCGCCTCGCCACTGGAGTGGCTGATATCGAAGCACTCCAGGCGTTGAGGCACCGCGTCCATGCCCAATGCTTCGGCCAGCGCATCGAAACGCCCGGCCATGTGCTCACGATTGGCCAGCCGGGCGCCCAGCGCCTGCTCGGCATTGGTAACCGCCAACGCCTGCCAGCGCGCACGCGTACCGCGCACCCGGTAGCTGATGGCCAGCTCGCGACCGCGCAATTCCTGAATGGCTTCGATCAGCAGCGGAAAGTCTTCATGCGGCGCGTTGACGATCAACTCGCTGGGCAGATCCCGCTCGTGACTGCCCAGGTAGTACTGACCGAGAAACGCGACCAGAACGTCCTGCGCCTCTTCTTCGATCGCCACCTGCGGAAAGAAATTCTTGCTGCCCAGCACTCGCCCGCCACGTACGCTGATCAGGTGCACGCAGGCGCCGCCCGGGTTGACCAGCGCGGCGATGATATCGACATCGCCGGTGCCACCTTCCATGCTCTGCTGGTCCTGCACACGGCGCAGCAGCGCCATCTGGTCGCGCAGCTCGGCTGCCTTTTCGAAATCCAGCGCGGCCGACGCCTGCTGCATGTTCGCGGAAAGCTCGGCGTTCAATGCATTGCTGCGCCCTTCGAGGAACATCACCGAGTGCCGCACATCCTCGGCATACTCCTCAGGCTCGACCAGACCCACGCATGGGCCCTTGCAGCGCTTGATCTGGTACTGCAGGCAAGGCCGTGTGCGGTTGCGGTAGTAACTGTCCTCGCATTGGCGCACCAGAAAGGTCTTCTGCAACAGCGCCAGGCTCTCGCGAATCGCGCCCGCACTGGGATAGGGCCCGAAATAGCGCCCCTTGCGGTTCTTTGCGCCGCGGTGGATATCCAGGCGCGGGTAATCGCCATCGGAAAGGAACACATAGGGGTAGGACTTATCGTCGCGCAGCAGGATGTTGTAGGGCGGGCGCCATTCCTTGATCAGCGTCTGCTCGAGCAGCAAGGCTTCGGTTTCGTTGCCGGTGATGGTGGTTTCCACCTGGGCGATCTTGCTGACCAATGCCATGGTCTTGGTGGCCAGGCCGGTCTTGCGAAAGTAGCTGGCAAGCCGCTTCTTGAGGTTTTTCGCCTTGCCGACATACAGCAGGTTGCCGCTTGCGTCGAACATGCGATAGACGCCCGGGCGCCCACTGCAGGTGGCGAGAAATGCACTGGAATCGAACACTGGAGTCACGTCAGCTGGTGGCATCGACCATGCCGTGACGGACGGCGAGCAGCGCCAACTCCACATCGCTGGTGATCGAAAGCTTCTCGAATATCCGGTAGCGGTAGGTATTCACCGTCTTGGGCGACAGGCACAGCTTGTCGGAGATGCTTTGTACCTTCTGGCAGCCGGCGATCATCAGGGCGATCTGGATTTCGCGCTCGGAAAGCAGGTCGAATGGCGAATTGCTGCTCTGCGGCTGAAAGGACTTCAAGGCCAGCTGTTGGGCGATCTGCGGACTGATGAAGCGCTGACCGGCAAAGACCATGCGAATGGCCTGCACCATCTCTTCGAGGCCAGCACCCTTGGTCAGATAGCCAGCGGCGCCAGCTTGCAGCAGGCGCGTGGGAAACGGATCTTCCTCACACACGGTAACGGCAACGACTTTGAGATCGGGGTGGCTGCGCATCAGTTTGCGAGTGGCCTCAAGACCACCGATACCGGGCATTTTCACGTCCATCAGCACCACATCCGGCTTGAGCTCGCGAACCTTCTTCAGCGCCTCTTCGCCCGAACTAGCCTGACCAATGACCTGCAAGCCGTCGATGTCGGCCAGCATGCGCGAGATACCCGTGCGAACGAGGTCGTGATCATCAACAACCAATACCTTAATCAAACGAATACCTCGTACCTGCGCGAGCGCCGCACGGCGACAACCTGAGAGAACCCCACCATAACAAAAAACCTGACGGATGAGTTAGCGATACGCGTCAATTAACAAGCGCCAAACATGCTGAAAACGATGAGCGGCGGGCCATGCGCGCATTCTTGCAAACCCGCCATTGGTGTGCCGCACGATTGCGACACGGACGGGTCATGGACCGCATTTCCACGACAACCCAGGCGAAAAGGCACCGCACCGTCAGACGCGACCTTGCAAGTAATATATTCGGAACGCCCCGCCCGAGGCATGGCTCTGAATTTACAGACCGCGAACCATACCGAGGGATTTTCAATGGACATGCTCATCAAGCAGCTCAAAACCGTGACCGCCGGGCGTTACCACATCATCACCGAGACCTCGGCAGAAGGTCTGCAGGTCGATTGCCTCGATATGCAATGCAACTTGGTGGCTACTCGCCGTCTGAGTGCGGCGCAAATGCAGAACAAGATCCTGATGACGGCCGTGTATGCCGACCTCAAGGGCACACTGGGCTATTGATCGAGCCTGGAGCGCCTAGCATCGAGCCATTGCCAGCGCCCCTTTGCAGCGCGGTCTCGCTACCTCGGAGCCGCGCCGAACAGCTCAACCGCTCACCGCCTGCAAAAGCCAACACCTCTACGGCGTGGCCACATCGCGCCCGCCATCGCCGGCATTCACGAACATCAGCAGCGTCCCCTGAGCATCCGCTCGAACCCAATGCCTGATCCGCGAAGTCGCGTTATCCGCCAACGCGCAAACATGACCGATCGGTCGCACAAATATCCTGAACAAATCAACACAGCGCCGATTCTATTTCGATCATGCCCAGCTGGCCCCGCATAGCGAGCAGGCGGGCAGCCCAAGAATATCGAGTAGAAGAACCTGACCATGATATGGATAGCACTCGGCGTCGCCCTATCACTCATCTCGCTTCTGGGCGCAGGCATTTATTCGCTTTTGCAAATCCTCGGCGAATTCAGTCAGGGCTGAGGCCGCCAGGTCGATCAGGCTCGCTGGCGACAAGCCTGGCGCACAGGGACTGGCGTCGCCTTGAAATGCCCAGAATCTGCTGGAGTGATGATCAGCGTTGTCGATGGGTTCCTCACCAGCCAGGTAGATGGCAAGGGCGCCGACCTTGACCTGGCCATGGTGCGTGGCTTCGGCAGATACATGACTTGCCAGCTGAGCATCGAAAGCGAACCCGGATACCCCCCGTACCCCTTTAGCTCCCGAGGCAAGGTACAGCGTATGCCCCGTGCGATTCGCGCCGTTAGGGAAAATCCTCAGGCGAAAAAAAGCCCGGCGAATGCCAGGCGTTTTCAGAAATGGTGGAGGGCCAGGGATTCGAACCCTGGGAACGCTATTAACGTTCGACGGTTTTCAAGACCGTTGCATTCAACCGCTCTGCCAACCCTCCAGGTCGACACGAAATGCCTCGGCTCGCCGAAACATTCCTTTGCAACCTCGTTGGCTGCGGGCGGCATCTTACCGGAACGCAACACACTGTCAAACACTCTGACTTGGCAGTACCCAAGGCTCTGTTAAGATGCTTCTCGACCTTGGTCACGGACCAACAGCATTTACTAGGAGTGTCGCCATGCGCGAACAAG
>JAAIGF010058082.1_pt1 | contig 31713 bp, 32 predicted proteins | sample 6487441 | NCBI WGS metagenome assembly JAAIGF01 (sample SAMN13974129, study PRJNA590717) | phyllosphere metagenome | biome: pepper field; feature: multiple bacterial spot infested pepper fields; material: pepper leaves; isolation source: leaves from pepper fields | host: Capsicum annuum ... | reverse complement strand
GGCCGTGCGCGGTATCCACGCGCAGGCCATCCAGCCGGCGGGCCAGGCGCAGGTTGCGGGCCACGGCCCAGTCGGTCGACGGCGGGGGCAGGTTCGGTTCGGCGGTCATGGCGTGGCTCCGGTCTGGCGGATCACTGCATCCAGCGCGCCGCGCAGGCGCGCTTCCAGGGTCCCGTCGATGCGCACTGCTTCGGCGTGCACACGCAGGTCGCCGCGGCTCAGGCTGGTATCGGGCACCAGGCGCTGGGTCGGGGTGAGGGTCATCAGCGGCGCGAGCGCGGCGATGTCATCCGGGTGCAGGCGCACTTCCACTTCACGCGTGCTGCCGCCGACCGCATCCACTGCTTCGCCCACCAGCTGCGCCAGCAGGGCCGGGTCGGCCTCGTAGGCGCGGCCGACCAGTGCGCCAGCGATGCGCACTGCCAGTTCGCCCAGCGCGCCGACCACTTCGTTCTCCAGCCGCACCAGCGGCCGGCTGAAGTTGTCGAGGATGCCTTCGATCTGCGCGACCAGGCGGCGTACCTCGGCCTGGCCCTGGCCGTAGCCATCGGCGTGGCCGTGCTCGAAGCCTTCCTTCTCGGCGCTGTCCTGGATCGCCTGGATCTCCTCCAGGGTCGGCAGCTGCAACACCGGCTCCGGCTCGTGGTCGGGGTCCGGCTCGGTGAGGGCGAAGACATCCTCCTGCTCCAGCTGCGATTGCGGCTGGGCCAGCAGGTCGGGGGCAAGCCAGCGTACGACGTTGCTCACAGCATGGCCTCCGCGCTGCCACCGATGGTGACCGTGCCTTCATCGGCCATGCGCTTGACGATGGCCAGGATCTCGCGCTGCGCGCCTTCCACGTCGGACAGGCGCACCGGGCCGCGGGCTTCCATGTCTTCCAGCAGGATCTCGGCCGCACGCTGGGACATGTTGCGGGTGATCTTGTCGCGCACCTTGATGTCGGCGCCGCGCAGGGCCAGGCCCAGGCGTTCGCCGCTGACTTCGCGCAGCACCAGCTGCATCTCGCGGTCGTCCAGGTCCACCAGGTCGTCGAACACGAACATCAGGTCCTGGATGCGGCCACTGAGCGGCGCATCGATGCGCGCGATCTCGCCCAGGATCGCCTGGTCCTGGCCGCTTTCCATGAAGTTGAGGATGTTGGCCGCGCACTGCACGCCGCCGATGTTGGACGACTTCAGGTTCTGGTTGCCGGCGAACTGGCGCTCCATGATCTCGTTCAGTTCATTCAGCGCGTTCGGCGGAATGCCGTCCAGGGTGGCGATGCGCAGCAGCACGTCGACGCGGGTGCGGTCGGGCAGCAGCTTCAGCGCATCGGCGGCCTGGTCGGTTTCCAGATGGGCCATCACGATGGCGATGATCTGCGGGTGCTCGTTGCGCACCAGGTCGGCGACGGCGCGCGGGTCCATCCACTTCAGCGCGTCCAGGCCGGTGGTGTTGCGGCCCAGCAGGATGCGGTCGATCAGGCCGCTGGCCTTCTCGGTGCCCAGCGCCTGGATCAGCATGTTGCGGATGTAGTCGTCCGAGCCCACGCCCAGCGAGGTCTTCGATCCCAGTTCCTGGTTGAACTGGTCCATGACCCGGCCGACCTGGTCACGGGTGATGTCGGTCATGGTCGCCATGGCGATGCCGATCTTCTGCACTTCCTTGGGTTCCATGTGGCGCAGCACTTCGGCCGCGTCCAGCTCACCCAGCGACAGCAGCAGCACGGCAGCGCGCTGCACGCCGGTCAGTTGTACGTCAGTCATTGGCCACCCAGCCCTTGACCACCTGGGCCACGCGCTTGGAATCGGTCTTCACGGCTTCACGGGCCATCCGCAGTCGTTCCTCATAAGAATCCACCGGCAGGGCCAGCGGATCCGCGCCGGCCAGGCTGACGCGGTCAGCGCCCAGTGCCGGCAGCGGCATGCCATCGTCGTCCACCAGCTGCACGTCCGCGGTGTGTGGTTCCAGCTCGGTGTTCCTGTCGTTCTTGTTCTGCCCGGTGATGCCGCGCAGGGCAGGGCGCAGCACGCCGAACAGCAGCGCCAGCACCACCACCGCTCCCAGCAGCATGCGCCCGGCATCGAACACCCACGGCAGCTCCCACCAGGCCGGGCCTTCCACCGGGGTGGTGTCGCGCACGAACGGCGCGTTCATCACCGACACGGTGTCGCCACGCTCGGCGTTGAAGCCCACCGCCTGCTTCACCAGCGCCTCGACGCGGGTCAGTTCAGCAGCCGCCAGCGGCTGCGGGGTGACCTTGCCGTTGGCACCGGCGCGCGGCACGTTGTCCACCAGCACCGCCACCGAGACGCGCTTGATGCGGCCGGCCGGCTGGCGGGTGTGCTGCAGGGTGCGGTCCAGCTCGTAGTTGCGGGTCGCGTTCTTGCTGCTTTCGGTCGGGGTCTGCGCGGTGGCCGGTGCGGCCGCCTGGCCCGGCGGGCTGTTGCTGGTCGCGCCCGGCACGCCCTGCGGGCCCGGGGTGCTGGTGGTGTTCTCGCTCATCTGCTCGCTGCGCAGCTTCTGCGGTTCACCGTTGTAGAGTTCGCGGGCTTCCTCGGTCACCGAGAAGTCCATGTCCACGCTCACTTCCGGGTTGACGCGGCCGGGGCCGGTCATCGGTTCCAGCAGCTCGCGGATGCGCTGATTGAACGAGGTTTCCTGGCGGCGCACCTGCTCGAACTGGGCGGCGTTGACCGCCGCTTCGCTGTTCGGGTCGCTGACGCTGAGCATGCGGCCGCTCTGGTCGACGATGGTCACCCGTTCCGGCGCCAGATCAGGAATGGCGGCAGCCACCATGTGCACGATGGCATCGACCTGGCTGCGTTCCAGCTGCTGGCCGCCACGCAGTTCCAGGGTGACCGAGGCGCTGGCCACGTCACGCTGGCGGGTGAAGGCGCTGGGCTTGGGAATGGCCAGGTGCACGCGCGAATCGCGCACCGGGCGCAGGGTGTTGATGGTGCGCGACAGTTCGGTTTCCAGCGCGTGCTGGTAGCGCGCGCTTTCGACGAACTGGCTGACGCCGAAGCCGGGGTCACGTTCCATCAGCTCGAAGCCGAGCTTGCCGCTGTCGGTCAGGCCGGAGCCGGCCAGCTTCAGGCGGGCATCGTGCAGGTTCTTCTCCGGCACGGTGATGCCGCCGGTGGCCGGGTCCAGCTCGAACGGAATCTGTGCCGCACGCAGCAGGTCGGTGGCTTCGGCGGTCGCCTTCTGGTCCAGGCCGGTGTACAGCGGGACCATGCCGGGCTTCTGCGACCAGAAGAACACGAACAGGCCTGCCGCCACCGCCACCGAAATCATCGCCATCAGGCCAAGGCGGCGGGTGATCTGCAGACTCTGCAGGCGGTCGAACCACTGCCCGGCCTTTTCGGCGTTCAGGGTTTCCTTGGAGAGCGTCAGTGCCATGCGTCAATGTTCCTTACAGCGGCATGTTCATCACGTCCTGGTAAGCCTGGACGAGACGGTTGCGGACTTCCACGGTGGCGCGGAAGGCGATCTGGGACTGCTGCGAGGCGACCATCACTTTGGCCAGGTCGGCGCCGGGTTCGCCCAGTTCGAAGGCCTTGGCCAGGGCGCCGGACTTCTGCTGGGCGTCGTTGACGCCGGCGATGGCGCCGCGCAGGGTCTCGGTGAAGCTGGCGGGCTGGACCTGCGATGCATCCAGGACCGCGCCGGGCAGCGCATTGCTGCGCGGCGCTTCGGCCAGCGGGTTGAGCGCCGCGGGCTGTCCCATCTGGGTCTGATAGGAGCGGATCTGGGAAAGAATCGAAGTGACGGAGTGGGACATCTGCAACGGTTCCAGAAACAGTGATGGGGGTGTTCGCTGGAACAGCTGCAAGTGGCGTGCCGAAACCGGGTTTCGATTCAGTGTCGTGAGGATTGTGGGTGTGCGGGCAGGGCTGCGCCCTGCACCCCTGGTAGTGCCGGCCGCTGGCCGGCAACCTCAACGGCAAAAGCCTGCATTCCGTGGGATGGCGGGGTGGGTCCGGTTGAGGGGGACGCCGTAAACCCCCCTCCGGGGTCCGGCCCAGCCGCTGGCGGCTGTGCGTTCGGGCGCTCGCGAAGCAGTGCTTCGGAAGCAAAGCGCCCTCACCCATGGGGGCTTGGTCGCGGCATCCATGCCGCTCACACCCCCTCAACCGGACCCACCCCGCCTTCGACAAATTTCCGCGATCTGTCGGGACGGCACGGGGTCGGATCCCGTTGCGGGCAACGGGCTCTGACCCCATTGGGAGGGGGGCGCGTCATTTAACCGGCGTCGGTTTTCCGGCCTGGGACTGCAGGGTCCAGCGGCCGGAATTCTGGCGCTGCCGGGGTGCCAGCGGGCCGTCGTGCTGCGTGTAGATGAAGCGACCCTGGTCGCCGGTCAGGCAGGTCAGCAGCAGGGTGTAGCGGGCGGCGCCGGCGGGGTGGGCTTCGGTCATCTCGATTTCCGCGGTGTGCGGTGCCAGGCGCGTGTAGCGGTAGATGCCGCCGATGCGAAGGCCTGTGCCAAGGATGTCCAGAACGTACTGATTGCCGTCAAAGCTGACCTGCACCATGCGCCCGGCATTGGGGTTGTCGGGTGCGTACAGCGGGTCGCTGAGGTTGGTGAACTGCCGGTGGTCGAGTGTCGTGGGCAGGCTGCAGTCGGCGGCGCTGGCCAGGCCGGGGCAGAGCAGGGTGGCAATCAGGGTCAGGCGGTGCATGGCGGAACCTCCTTGGGATGGTCCGGCCATGCTCCGCAGCGCGTGTGCCGCTGTCTGTAGGACTACGTGCAAATGCAAAGGGGTCGGATCCCTTTCCAGCAGAAAGGGCTCCGACCCCTCTGGGATCGCGTGGGGTCAGAGCCCTCCCTGCGGGAGGGGTCTGACCCCGGCGTCATCAAGGTGGTGCGGTGCAGGCCGAGCAGCCGAGCAGCTGGGCGGCGTGAGCGACGACGCCCTGGGTGCGTACCAGTGCTTCGTTGATCAGGCCCAGTACGTGCAGATGCGAAGGGGTCGGATCCCTTCTGGGATCGCGTGGGGTCAGAGCCCTCCCTGCGGGAGGGGTCTGACCCCGGCTTCATCGGCTCAGCTGGCCAGTTCGGCCTGCTCGCGCTCGATGCCGTACTTGCGCAGCTTCTCCACCAGGGTGGTGCGGCGCAGGCCGAGCAGCTGGGCGGCATGGGCGACCACGCCCTGGGTGCGTTCCAGTGCTTCGTTGATCAGGCCCAGTTCGATCGTGGCCATGTGGTTGCGCAGGTCCAGGCCATCATTGGGCAGGGCTGCCTGGGTGCCACCGTTCTCCGGTGCGGCCTGGCCACCGCTGCCCGGGGTGTGGAAGGAGAAGCTGCGCAGGTCCAGGCGTTCCTCGCTGGCGGCCACCGGTGCCGGGGCGGGCGCTGCCACCACGGCCAGTGCGGCGTCGCCACGGTAGCGGGCCGGCAGGTCCTGCACGCGCACCGAACCACCCGGGTGCAGCACGGCCAGGCGCTCGACCAGGTTGGTCAGCTCGCGGACGTTGCCGGGCCACTCGTAGCTGGCCAGTGCCTGTAGGGCTTCCGGGGTGAAGCGTACTTCGCCACGGCCAGTGCGGCCGAGCTGCATGGCGATGGTTTCGACCAGGGCCGGCAGGTCTTCACGACGTTCGCGCAGGGCCGGCACTTCGATCGGGAAGACGTTGAGGCGATAGAACAGATCCTCGCGGAACTTGCCTTCGGCGATGCGGGTTTCCAGGTCGCGGTGGGTCGCAGCGACCACGCGCACGTTGCAGCGGATGGTCTGGTTGCCACCGACGCGCTCGAAGCTGCGCTCCTGCAGCACGCGCAGTAGCTTCACCTGCATCGGCAGGCTCATGTCGCCGATTTCATCCAGCAGCAGGGTGCCGCCCTCGGCCATTTCGAAACGGCCCTTGCGCGCGGTCAGTGCACCGGTGAAGGCGCCCTTTTCGTGGCCGAACAGCTCGCTTTCCAGCAGGTCGGCGGGGATGGCGCCGCAGTTGATCGCAACGAACGGCCCATCACGGCGCGGCGAACGCTGATGGATCGAACGCGAGACCACTTCCTTGCCGGTGCCCGATTCGCCCAGCACCAGTACGGTGGTGTCGAAGGCGGCCACCTGTTCGATCATGGTGCGCAGCCCGGTCACCGCCGGGCCGTTGCCGGTGGGGCCCTGGTCCTGTGCGGCGCCGGCCTGGTGCTCGGCATCCAGGCGCTTGAGGCTGGCGCGGCGCAGCAGCGCTTCCATCTGGGTGTGGCGCAGCGGGGCTTCCAGCGGCCAGATGTTGGCTTCGTGCAGGCCGTGCTGCTGGGCAAACGCTGCAGCTTCACCGTCGGCCAGCAGTACCGGCGGCGGCAGGCTGCTGCCGCCCAGCCAGGCGTACAGCGCGGTGCTGGCGGCGCTGTCGTCCAGGCTGCCGACGATCACGGCCATCCAGTCGTTCTGGCGCTGGCGGCCCAGGTCGAAATCAGCCGCGTCGGACACCCAGCGCGGGTTGAAGTCCATGAATTCCAGCAGGGCAACGGTGCGCTCGGCCCGCACGGCGTCGTTGTCCAGTACAAGGATGCGCGATTCACTCACGATCGATCCTCCCTGAGGCCTTCCAGGATCGGCATGACTTCCTGGATGTACGACAACTTGCTGACGAAATTGTCGGCGCCGGCGCGCAGCGCGTGTTCGCGGTGCTCGACGTCGTCGAAGTGGCTGGCGATCACGATGTACGGGGCATCATCCTGCGACTTGATCAGGCGGGTGGCCTGCAGGCCGCCCATTTCCGGCATCGCTAGGTCCATCAGGACGACCTGCGGGCGCAGCGACTCGGAGCGCTCGATGGCTTCCAGGCCGTTGCCGGCACTGCCGACGATCTGCAGCCAGTCGATCTTGCGGAAGTGTCGCATCGCCGCGTTGATGAAACCCTCATGGTCGTCGACCAGCAGCACTGTGAGCTTGTTCATGTGCAACATCCTTTTCAGCCCACTCGGGCCAGCTGTGGTTGCCTGGCGCTGAGCCGGCGCCGTTCACGGGCCGGGGCGATATCCAGTTGTTCGCGGTATTTTGCGACGGTTCGGCGGGCAATGTTCACCCCCTGGCGTGACAGAAGTCCCGCAATGGCCTCGTCGGCCAGCGGGCGACCGGCCGGTTCGGCGTCGATCAGGCGGCGGACCATGGCCTTGACGGCCTGGCCGGACACGCTGGCACCTTCCAGGCGCACCGCGAAGAAATGCTTCAGTTCGAAGGTGCCGCGCGGGGTCTGCAGGAACTTGCCGGTCGTGATGCGCGACACCGTGGATTCGTGCATGCCGATCTCTTCGGCCACTTCCTTCAGGGTCAGCGGCGCCATGGCTTCCTCGCCACGTACCAGGAACGCGGCCTGGCGCTCGACGATCACCCGCGCGGTGCGCAGCAGGGTGTCGTAGCGCATGGACAGGCCGCGGCTGAACCAGCGCGCTTCCTGCAGCATCTCGCGCAGGGCCGGTGCGGCGTCGCTGGTCTCGGCCAGGGCCTGTTCGTACTGGCTGTTGATCGAGACGCGGCGGCTGGTGGCCGGATTCAGCGCCACCTTCCACTGCTCGTCGGCGTGCCAGGCGACCACGTCCGGCACCACAACGGCGTTGCGCTCGGGCAGCAGGCTGTCACCCGGGCGCGGCTGCAGCGACAGGATCAGGCGCACGGCCTCGCGCACGTCATCCACTTCGGCATCGTGCTGGCGGGCCAGCGCGGGGTAGTCATGTGCGGCCAGGGCCTCCAGCGCGCCTTCCAGGATGCGCGCGGCCAGGTGCCGGGCCGGCACCACGCCGTGCAGGCTGTAGAGCTGGGCCAGCAGGCCCTCGCGCAGGTCCTGTGCGGCCATGCCGGCCGGTTCACCGTGCAGCAGCTGCTGGCGGATAGCCTCCACGCCGGCGCCGTCGATGTCGAACTGGGCGCTGGCCAGCAGCTGCAGCTGGTCCAGCGGGGCCTGCAGGTAGCCGGCTTCGTCGCAGTGTTCCAGCCAGAAGGCCGCAACGGCCAGCTCGCGCTCATTCAGATCCAGTGCCAGTCGCTGCAGCACGCGCAGCTGCGGGTCGGTGGATTCGCCGGCGGCGATGCGCGCCATGCGGTCGTCGTCGCCGTCCTGCCAGCTGCTGCCGGCCACGTCCCACATCGAGGACTCGGGCAGCTCATCGAAGGCGGCCGTTTCCAGGGTGGTGGCGCTGGCGTCGGTGGCGTCGGCCGCCGGTGCCTCGGCGTCCTCGATTTCCAGCAGCGGGTTGGAGTCCAGCAGGCGCTGGATTTCCTGTTCCAGGTGCAGCCCGTCCAGCTGCAGCAGTCGGATGGACTGCAGCAACTGCGGCGTGAGGTGAAGCGTCTGGCCCAGCTGGGTCGAAAGTGCAGCCTTCATTTCAGTTCCCCGGCGCCGCTCCCCGACGCCTTGTGGAACACATCTTGCTTTTGATCCCGGGCAGGCGGAATCGGGGGGTTCCTGAATGCACTGATGGTTTTCCCGACAAGGTGTAAGGGTATTCCCTACATTGGCGCGGGAAGTTGACGATGCCCTGTGGCAAGTCGTTGATTTTCCGTGGGCGCCGGACGGTCATCCGGGGTGCTGATGTACGGAAACCCGACAGTTCGTGTCAGGGTGACGGCATTCCGTCGCCTGTGGCGCGGGGGGTAGAGTCGACTGTCAGTCGACTATCGCGCGAAGCGCGGGATCCAACGCAACAGCAGTCGACCAACGGTCGACTCTACCGGCGCGAAGCGCGGGATCCAACGCAACAGCAGTCGACCAACGGTCGACGCTACCGGCGCGAAGCGCGCCGACGCAACGCAACAGCAGTCGACCAACGGTCGACTCTACCGGAGCGAAGCGCGGGATCCAACGCAACAGCAGTCGACCAACGGTCGACGCTATTCCAGCTCGTGCTGGTGGCGGGCCGCCAGCAGCAGCAGATCATTGGCGCGGCGGCAGCCCAGCGATTCCATCATACGGGCGCGGTGGGTCTCCACCGTCTTGACGCTGATGCCGAGGTCTGCGGCGATCTCCTTGTTGCTCTCGCCCTTGCCGATGCGCCGCAGGATCTCGCGCTGGCGCGGCGACAGGGCGGCGATGCCGGTGGGCTTCTCGCGGCCCAGCATCGGTGCCAGCATCTTGGCCGAGATCTGCGGGCTGAGGAACACCTGACCGGCGTGCGCGGCACGCAGTGCCAGTTCCAGCTCCTGCGGGGCGGCATCCTTCACCACGAAGCCCACGGCGCCACGGTCCAGTGCATCACGCACATGGGGGGCGTCGTCGTGCATGGTCATCATCACGATGCGGGTGCCCGGCGAGCGCAGGCGGATGTCGCTGAGGGCTTCCAGGCCGGTCCGGCCAGGCAGGGACAGGTCCATCAGGACCACGTCGGGGGCATGCAGCAGGGCCATCTGCAGCGCCTGCTCGGCGTTGCTTGCCTCGGCGACCAGTTGCACGTCGGCAAACCCCTGCAGCAGTCGCGCCAGGCCGGCGCGAACCAGGGTGTGATCGTCGACGATGAGAACTCGCACAGGCACGTTGCAGGTCCGTGAGGGGAGACCACCTTAACTTAGCTGAACGGGCGCGCCAAGAGCACTCCGTCCCGCTTCCGGGTGGCAGGTTTCTCAGCGCGCTCGCCGCGCTTCGGCAACCTGACGCCGATGCAAACGGAACAAGTGCCGTTCCATGGCCATCTCCAGACCATCGCCGAGGCGATTGAATCGCAGCCACAGGAAGTGGCCGCCGCTGCCATCGGCCGCTTCGGCGATGACGTCCACCGGCAGGTCGATGTTGTCGGGCAGCCAGTCGCTGGGCTGCAGGCGCACCACGCCGGACTGGCCGGGCAGGGCGCCACTGCGCGGGCCCAGCTGCAGGCGGATGCCGCGGCGCGACCAGCGCACGGGGCGCAGCGGCAGGTCCTGGCCCTGCTGGCGCACCAGGCGGCCCAGCAGCACCATGGTCAGGTCCAGCTTGGCTTCCAGGCGCTGGATCTGCAGGCTGGTTTCGCTGCGTTCGTCGTGCTCGTCCACGCGGCTGTCTTCGACCAGCGCCAGGCTGCGCAGCAGGCCTTCGGCACAGCTGGTGCGACCGGCCGCACTGCCCGCCTGGAACTCGGCCGGCAGGGCCAGCTCGCAGCTGAGCGTTTCGTCGAACAGTTCGCTCTCGGCCGGGTGATGCAGCGACGTGGTCGGCAGCAGGGTCATGCCAGCGATTCTGCCTTCAGGTACGCATGGGCGGCGCGAAGGGAGCGCTGGCCATCCTGCAGCTGCACGGCCACCGCATCGCGGCGCTGGCGCAGCAACCCCAGCAGGCTCTGCTGGCGGTCCAGCAGTGCGGACAGCGGGCCATGGTCGGCGCGGGTCAAGGGCTGGCTCAGCAGCGCGTGCAGCGTACCGTCGTGTCCGTCCAGCAGGCTGTCGGCCTGCTCGAACGCGTCCTCGCCCAGCGCCTTCTCGAAGGCGTCAAGCTGGGCGTGCAGATCCTGCAGGCTCACGGTGCCACCGCCGCCGGCCGGCGCTGTTCCTGCGGAATCGCATTCCACGCACCGTCGATTTCGCCCAGCAGCTGCAGGGTATCGTCCAGCGCAGCGCGGTCGTTGTGCAGGTTGGCCTCGGTCAGGCGCTGCAGCACGTAGTCGTACAGGGCCGACAGGTTACCGGCGATCTCGCCGCCAGCTTCGTGGTCGAGCGAGCCGTTCAGGTGCCCGACGATCGCGCAGGCTTCACCGATGGACTTGCCCTTGCCGGCGTGGTCGCCGCGCTCCATGAAGGCCACGGCGCGACGTACGCGCTCCAGTGCGCCTGCCAGCAGCAGGGCCACCAGTTTGTGCGGATCGGCATCGGCGACCGAACTGGTCACGCCCACCTGGCGGTACTGCTCGGCGTATTGACGGCTGGAACCGTACATTCGTGATTCTCCCTTGCGCGATGTGCCGCCGACGGATCGTCAGGATCCGTGCCGGCGGCACTGCGGTGATTGCTGTTGCAAGTGTTATCGGTGCGAACGTGACCAAACTTGAGCCACGTTCGCCTGCAGTCAGCCGCTCAGCTGGGCCAACTGCTGGGACAGGGCGCTGCTGCTCTGCTGCAGCTTGCCCATCATCGTGTCCAGGGCAAGGAACTGCTTCTTGTAGCGCTCGGCCACGCCTTCCATGCGGGTGTCCAGATCCTTTCGTCGCTTGTCGATGTCGGTCAGGGTCTTGTTCAGTCCCTTGGTGCGGGCCACGAAGGCGCCTTCCTTGCCGACCGTGGTGCTCACGTAGCTGTCGACCATCGTGTACAGCTTGCCGGCACCGCCGGTATCACCGGTGATGGCCTGGCGGATCTTTTCCGGCTGGCTGGCCAGTGCCGCAGCGAATTTGGTGGTGTCCAGCACCAGGCTGCCGTCCGCGTTGGGGTAGCCGCGGGTCTGCAGGCCCAGCACCTTGGGGTCCAGGCCTTCGGCCGCCAGATCCTTCAGGATGTTGGCCATCTGCGAGCGCAGCTGACTGGTTGCGCCGCGCATCTGCGCGTCGCCGGTCAAGGAGGAGGGCTCCTTGTTTTCCACGTCGTACTTGGTTTCGGTGTTGATCGCTGCCAGCGCCGCGTTGTACGCCGTCACGAACTCCTGCATCACCTTGGTGGCAGCCGTGGTGTCGGTGCTGATGGTGACCGTGCTCTTGCCGACCATCTTCAGGTTCAGGGTCAGGCCCGGCACTGCATCGGCAACGGCGTTGCTGGCGCTGGACACCGCCACGCCATCAATGGTCAGTTTGGCGTCCGCAGCTGGGGTGTTCTCTTTCAGGCTGCCTACCAGCGCGCCCAGCTTCGTGTCGCTGCCGGCGTACTCCAGCTTGATGGCATTGGCGGCGCCGGTCTTTTCCTGCGCGATGGACAGATACTGATTGTCGCCCGAGCTGATCAGGGTGGCCTGGACGCCTTCCTTGCGGCCGGCGGCGTCGATTTTGTTGCGGATCGTGCCGAGGGTGTCGCCGTCTTCGACCTCGACATTCATCGTCTTGGCCTTGTCGCCCACACCAACGGTCAGCGTCAAGGTTCCGGCGGAGAAGGTCTGGGTCTTGGCGACCGACGTATCGGCGATGATCTTGTGTGCGGTCGCAAGGCTCTGCACGTCGATCACGTGGCTACCGTTGGACGCGGCCGCCTTGGTGGTGCCCAGATCATACAGCGACACTGATGCCGTCAGGATCTCGTCGCTGTTGTTGGTGCCGCCCTTGCTGGCCGTCACCGTGCGCGTGTCGAAGGCGGTGGACGCCTTCAGGGCGGTCAGCGAGGTCTTCAGCTTGTCGAACGCGGCGGTGATCGTGCCGACCGACGAAAGCTGCAGCTTTGCCTTGGACTGCTGCAGGTTCAGTGCGTTGTCGGCCGGCTTGCGGTCGGCCGCGACCAGCTGGCTGACCATTCCGGAAATATCCAGGCCCGAGCCAATGCCACCGTATCCAAAGTCTGCCACGTCGTTTCTCCTGGTAGCCGGGCGCGGCCGGCATAAGGCGGCCCGTGTCAACGAAAATAGCGGCCTGCGCCGCTGGGTCTTGAGGACTTCGTTGATGCATGTGCCGTGCCACTGGCCAGGAGCCGGTTCTGGCACGCAGGTTGCAGGAGGGTTGGGACAGGGCGCGGGTAGGTTCACCGCGGGCTGACAGGGGTCTGCAAAAAACCCTCCCCCAAAAGCAGGGGAGGGATCAGGCTACTGACAATCGGAGGGAGACGAAGCCACCCGGTACGTACAGTCAAAGGTACAGCGCTGAAAGAGAGTTCCGCAGGAGCGGGCGATGCCAATCCGTTTCGGGTAGCTACCCGGGCCGGGCATCGCCGGCGCCTGAGGCGCAGCACGCCTTCAGGGTTCCGCTGCCGCCAGCCTTGGCTGGCGGCAGCGGCGCCTTCTTGCCGTGGATCAGCGCAGCAGGCTGAGCACGTTCTGCGGCACCTGGTTTGCCTGGGCCAGCATGGCCGTACCGGCCTGCTGCAGGATCTGGGTTCGGGTCAGCTCCGCGGTTTCCTTGGCAAAGTCGGTGTCCTTGATGCGGCTACGCGACGCGGACAGGTTCTCCGTCGAGGTCTGCAGGTTGGCGACCACCGAGGTGAAGCGGTTCTGGATGGCACCCAGGTCTGCGCGGGTGTTGTTGATCGAACCCAGTGCGTTGTCGACGATCTCAAGGGCCTGTTGCGCACCTGCTACCGTGGAGACATCTACGTCCGCCAGTTTGCTGGCCGTAACACCTGTCATCGTGCCGCCACCGGTACCAACCTGAGTCAGGCCAGTCGTCGCAAGGTCACCCGCAGTGGCAAAACTAAGTGTGAAGGTTTGACCCGCTTTCACAGAGGTGAGGCTGATGGTTGCATCCTCGACAGATGCCTTGACACCGTGCTCGCCGATCTTCGCGTTGACCGCAGCTGCGGTCGCCTTGGTGATGGACTCCCCGGCCTTCACAGTGAAGGCATCCAGGACGATGTCGGTAACCTTTTCGTCAGCATCCTTCACCTGGATGGTCAGCTTCGAGATGTTGACGTCAGCGGCAGCCGTGTCGTTGTCCTCTGCTGGTACTACCGGCGGACCCGCCTGCTCCGGGGTTACCATCTTGGTGCCGGTGTAGACCTTGGCAAAGTTGGTGCTTCCAAGGGAGTCGGTCTTGGCGTCGACAACTTTGTCGATGGCAATTGCTTGACCAGCGTTGGCGCCGACCTGGAACAGCTGGCTCGAGAATGAGCCGTCAAGGAGCTTTGTGCCGTTAAATTCAGACTGCTTGGCTACGCGATCGATTTCCGACTTCAACTGGGTCACTTCGGCCTGCAGAGCCTTGCGGTCGCTGGCCGAGTTGGTGGCATTGGCCGACTGCACCGACAACTCACGGATGCGCTGCAGGTTGTTTCCGATTTCGTTCAGCGAACCTTCGGCCACCTGGGCGAGCGAGATGCCGTCGTTGGCGTTGCGGATGGCCACGTCGGTACCGCGGATCTGGGTGCCGAAGCGCTCGGAGATCGCCAGGCCAGCGGCGTCGTCCTTGGCGCTGTTGATGCGCGAACCCGAGGACAGGCGCTGGATGGTGGTGGCCAGCGAGCTGCCGCTGCTGCTCAGGTTGCGCTGAGCATTCAACGACATGGTGTTGGTATTGATGACTTGTGCCATTACGGTATTCCTTTGGCAGGTAAATGGATCTCAACCATCGCCGGCGGTCTGCACGCCGGCGAGGTAGACGCCGATGCGATCAGCGCAGCAGGCTGAGCACGTTCTGCGGCACCTGGTTGGCCTGGGCCAGCATGGCCGTACCGGCCTGCTGCAGGATCTGGGTGCGGGTCAGTTCGGCGGTTTCCTTGGCGAAGTCGGTGTCCTTGATGCGGCTGCGCGACGCAGACAGGTTCTCCGTCGAGGTCTGCAGATTCGCCACCACCGAGGTGAAGCGGTTCTGGATTGCACCCAGGTCCGCGCGGGTGCTGTTGATGGCACCGAGCGCCTTGTCTACGACTTCCAGAGCTTGCTGAGCTCCCTTGACGCTATCGATGTTGACATCGGAAAGCATCTTCCCTGCCTTGGCTGTGCCGGCAGTAAGCGCAACGCTGCCAATGGCGACGGTGCCTGCGGCACCGGTAAGCGTGCCAGTGCCTGCGGTGACAGTCATGCCTGCGAAATTGCCCGAGGAATCGATGCTCTCCTTGACGGAGGTGAGCGTGATTTCGCCGGCGTTGGCGCCAACTTCTGCGTATACTCCCGCCTCACCGATCTTGGCATTGATAGCGGTGGTGACGGCAGCAACCAACGCCTTCTGGTCGTCTGCGATAACGCCCGTCGAAGTTACTTCGACCTTGTCAATCTTGATGCCAGCTGCCAAGCCGCCGCCACCAATGGTCAGGCCATCATAGGAAATGGTCTTCCCCTTGTCGGCTGCGGCAATGCCAGTGGCGGTAATGGCCAAGGTACGGTCGTCAAAGGCAGCATTTCCGAGTGCGTCGGCTTTCGCGTCAACTACCTTGTCAATAGCGATGGCCTGACCAGCGTTGGCACCCACCTGGAACAGCTGGCTGGAGAACGAGCCGTCGAGCAGCTTGGTGCCGTTGAACTCAGACTGCTTGGCAACGCGGTCGATTTCGCTCTTGAGCTGAGTGACCTCTGCCTGAAGGGCCTTGCGGTCGCTGGCCGAGTTGGTAGCATTCGAAGACTGGACAGCCAGCTCACGGATGCGCTGCAGGTTGTTGCCGATTTCCGACAGCGAACCTTCGGCGACCTGGGCCAGCGAGATGCCGTCGTTGGCGTTGCGGATGGCGACGTCGGTACCGCGGATCTGGGTGCCGAAGCGCTCGGAGATCGCCAGACCCGCGGCGTCGTCCTTGGCGCTGTTGATGCGCGAACCCGAGGAGAGGCGCTGGATGGTGGTGGCCAGCGAGCTGCCGCTGGAGCTCAGGTTACGCTGAGCATTCAACGACATCGTGTTGGTGTTGATGACTTGTGCCATGAGGAGAGGTCCTTGAGCGGTTGCACGTGAGTTGGGCTAGGCACCCCCGACGTGCTCCGGGGGCGACTCATGTCAGCGCTGCAAGAGGCTGAGCACGTTCTGCGGAACCTGGTTGGCCTGGGCCAGCATGGCCGTACCGGCCTGCTGCAGGATCTGGGTGCGGGTCAGCTCGGCGGTTTCCTTGGCGAAGTCGGTATCGCGGATGCGGCTGCGCGAGGCGGACAGGTTCTCCGAGGAGGTCTGCAGGTTGGCAACCACCGAGGTGAAGCGGTTCTGGATGGCGCCGAGGTCGGCGCGCACGCTGTTGACCGACTCCAGCGCCTTGTCCACGATGCCCAGGGCCTTCTGCGCGCCGACGTAGTCGGACACGTTCAGGTCCTTGGCGAAGGCCGAGGTTGCCGTTGCCGCGACCGCGGTCGGGGCAAGCGCCGTGGAGCCGGCCAGGTTGAGGGCTGCGTTTGCGCCCAGCACGAGGTCACGGTCAGCCTGGACCGACGTCAGCTTCAGTGCGTACGTGTCCGGGGTGCCGGTGGTCGTGACGACCTCGGCGTACACGCCGGCCTCACCGATCTTGGAATTGATCTGGGCAGCGGCGGATGCAGCCAGTTCGCTGGTGGTCGAACCAGTGATGTCGCCCATGGTGACGCCATTGATGGTCACGCCCGAGACGGTGGTGGCAGCCGCGATGGCTGGGATGGTGCCGGCGGTGTGAGCTGCGGCAAACTTGCTGTTGCCCAGAGCGTCGGCCTTTGCATCTACCACGTTGTTGATCGCAATTGCCTGGCCGGCGTTGGCGCCCACCTGGAACAGCTGGCTGGTGAAGGAGCCGTCCAGCAGCTTGGTGCCGTTGAAGTCGCTCTGCTTGGCGACGCGGTCGATTTCGCTGACCAGCTGGCTCACTTCGGACTGCAGCGCCTTGCGGTCGCTGGTGGAGTTGGTCGCGTTGGAGGCCTGCACGGCCAGTTCGCGGATGCGCTGCAGGTTGTTGCCGACTTCGCTCAGTGCGCCTTCGGCGACCTGGGCCAGCGAGATGCCGTCGTTGGCGTTACGGATGGCCACGTCCAGGCCGCGGATCTGGGTGGTGAAGCGTTCCGAGATCGCCAGGCCGGCGGCGTCGTCCTTCGCGCTGTTGATGCGCGAGCCGGACGAGAGGCGCTGGATGGTGGTGGCCAGCGAGCTGCCGCTGGTGCTCAGGTTGCGCTGAGCGTTGAGCGACATCGTATTGGTGTTGATTACCTGTGCCATGGGGTCGTCTCCTCTTATGTGGAACCCGTTGGTGAATGAAACGAAGCGCCGCCTGATTTTTTTGTTTGGCTGTGTGCTTCGCCGTTGCCAAATGAATAACGGCGCTTTGTCAACAACCTTTAGGCGGGAATTTCGATGAAGCCGTAATTCGTCGCTGGAGGCTGCTTTTTCCGGGGTTTTTCTGGCCCTGGAATGGGTGGCCAGGGCGTGCCCGGCCGGCGTCAGTGGGGATATCGGCGGTTGTTGGCGAAGCTGAATGACGAAGGGCTCCGCCGGGCATGGCCCGGCGCTACCGGGGCGGGTGGTTCCGCCGGGCATAGCCCGGCGCTACCAGTGCGCTTGGCTCGCCGGGCATGGCCCGGCGCTACCGGGGCGGGTGGCTCCCCCGGCATGGCCCGGCGCTACCGGCTGGCTGATCTGTGCAACGAGCACGAAAAAGGCCGCGATGCAGGGCATCGCGGCCTTCAGGTACGCCAGGTTGGAAGGGGCCAGGCCCCGTCGGCTCAGCCGATCTTGTTGAACAGCGACATCTGCTGCATCTGTGCGAACAGCGTCTGCGCGGCCTGCAGGGCCGTATTCTCCAGCTGGTACTGGCTGAGCGCGTCGGCGTAGTCGAGGTCGCGCATCGACGACAGCGTCGTCTTCAGGGTCACGCCGTTCGATTCACGCATGTCGGCCGCATTGTCCAGGGTCTTCAGCTGTGCGCCACCCGCCGCGCGTGCGTCGATCATCCGCTCGGCCGCACGGGCCACGTCGCGCAGGCTGCTCTGCAGTGCGTTCTGCTGCACCGCCAGCTGCTGCGGGGTGCCGGTGTCGCCCTCCAGGGCACCGATCAGCGAATCCAGCGTGCCGAAGATGTCGCGGCTGCCGGATGGCGTGACCGAGAAACTGTCACCCGCCGCGGGTGCGCCATCAATATGCAGGCGTACGCCGTTGACCACCAGGTCATCGCCGGTCTTCATCGTGCCGTTGCTGACCACGGTACCGCTGGCATCAAGCACTTCGTAGCTGTCGGCCGCGGTAAAGCGCACGCTGAAGGCTTCGCCGTTCCAGGTGTCGGTGCCGTCGCGGGTGATGTTGGTCAGCACACCGGTGCCGGTGTTGCCGGCGGCCGGAGCGCCGTCGACGAAGCCATCGCCGGTGGGGATGCGCAGGAAGATCTCGCTGCCGGGCAGGGCGTCACGTACGTAGGTGTCCGGGCCCACTTCCACCTGACGCTGGGTCTGATCGCCGCTGTAGACCACGCTGCCACCCACCTGCGAGAACGGCGGGTTGCTGTCGTTGGTACCGCCGAACAGATAGCGGCCGGTGCCATCGCTGGCATTGGCAAGCGACAGCAGGTTGTCCCGGATCGCCTTGATCTCGCTCACCATGGACTCCTTGTCCGCTGCCGCCAGCGCCGGATTGTTGGCGTAGATGGTCAGTTCGTTGATGCGGCCCATCATGTCGCCGACCTGGGCAAGCGTGTTCTCCTGCACGCCCAGGCGGTTCTGCACGTTGTTGGCGTTGAGTTTCATGCGCTCCAGCGTTGCCAGCGTGCGGTCCAGGCCCACGGCTGCGCCTGCGTTGACCGGGTCGTCCTTGGCGGTGACGATCTTGCTGCCGGTGGCGATCTGCTGTTCCAGGTGGTTCAGCTTGGCCTGCTTGGCCATCATCAACGACACGGACTGGCTGAACATCATGCCGGTGGAGATGCGGTTGTTCATCAGCGCGTTGCCTGCAGGATGGTCTGGAACATGGTGTCGGCGGTGGAGATCAGCTGCGAAGCGGCCTGGTAGGCCTGCTGCAGGCGCAGCATGTCGGCGGCTTCCTCATCCAGGTTCACGCCGGAAATGGAGTCGCGCGCAGCCTGTGCCTGGTCGGTGATGACCTGTTGCGCACTGAGCGAGTACTCGGCCGAGCGCGCAGCGGCACCGACCTGCGTGGTCAGGCCGCCGAGGGCGCCGTTCAGGGTGACGGTGCCGTTGTTGAAGGCCTTGGCGTCCTCGACCTTGGACAGCGCGATTGCGTTGCTGTTGTCCGAGGAGCCCGCCGGCGTCGGGGTGATGTTGAAGGTATCGCCGGTCTTGGGGGCGCCATCGAGCACGAAGCTCCAGCCATTGGCGCTGATGGTCTGCCCGGCGGTGTAGGTCTGCGGTGCGCCGCCATCGATGGTGTAGGTGGTGGCCGAGGTGAACACGATCGCCGCGGGGTTGCGCAGGTTGGCGGCGCTGGCATCAGTGACGGTGACGCCGCTGAGCTTGCCCGTGCCCGTGTTGGCCAGTGCGGCAGCGCCCTTGATCGCGGCCGCAGCGGCAATCCGCGAGGGATCGGTGATCGCCACGCTCAGGCTGCCGGCCACGCCGGCGGTCGGCTGCAGCAGGAACCGGTCATTGGTGGCCGGCGCACCGCTTACCACCAGTTCCACGCCACTGATCACCAGCGGATCGCCGGCGGTGCCGGAGCCGGTCAGCGCGACGCTGGCGCCGGTGTCGGCGCGGCTGGCCTGCCACTGGGTGCCGTCGTACTTCAGCACGATGTTCTGTGCATCCAGCTTGGCCAGGTCGCCGTAGCTGGCGGTGATGCCGGCGGTACCGGTATTGGCGGTGTTGCCGGTGACGCGCGGGCTGCGCAGGTTGAAGAAGTCACCGCCCATCTGGCCATACAGGTCCACGCCATCGCGGTGGCTGCTGTTGAACGATTCGGCCAGGCCGACGGCCATCTTGCCCAGCTCGGCCTGGGCAGGGGTCAGCACCGTATCGCGGAACTCCATCAGGCCGCCCATCTGGCCGCCGACCGCCTTGGAGGTCAGGGTCATGGTGCCGCCCTGGGTCTGCAGGGCCAGCTGCAGGCGCTCGGGCTGGTAGGGGTCGGCAACCGTGGTCACCTTCGAAGCGGTGGTGCCCACCACCAGCGCGTTGCCGCCGGCGGTGTAGACATTCATGAAGCCGCCATCCTGGATGGTCGCGGTGCCACCGGTATAACCGATCAGCTGCGAGACCAGCTGGTCGCGGCGGTCAAGCAGGTCCGGGGAGGCACCGGCGATGTTGGTGCCGATGGCGCCGTTGACCTGGGCGATTTCAGCGGCCAGGCGGTTGATCTCGGTCGCGCCGCCGATCAGCCCGTTGTTGACCTCGCCATTGAGGTTGTTGAGGTGAGTGTTGAGCTGCTGGAAGCGATTGGCCAGCGCGCCGGCGCTGTCCAGCATGTTCTGCCGGTCGGCGGTGCCCGCAGCGTTGGACGAGAGGCCGCTGACGGAATCGAAGAAGTTGGACCACATGCCCGACACGTTCGTGGCGGTGTCGGAGAACAGGGCGTCGACCCGGTCGGCCATGGTCGACAGCTGCTTCAGGCGCGCCAGTTCGCCGCTGCCGTCGAGCAGCCGTGAGATCGCCAGCTGGTCGGCCGCCCGGCGGATGTCGGTGATCCGGGTGCCGCTGCCCACTTCGCCATAGCCATAGTTCTGCGGGTCGGCGGTGGCGAAGTCGACCTTCTGCCGGCTGTAGCCGGGCGTGTTGATGTTGGCGACGTTGTGGCTGGTGGTCGCCAACGCACGCTGGAAGGCGAGCAGGGCACTGGTACCGGTGGAAAGGACGCTGGACATGGGTTTCCTCAACGACGGGTGATACCCAGCGCCGCGGTCGCGGTGCTGGCGAAGGTCTGGCCAAGGCGCGTGCCGGCGTTGGCCACGGCGGCGACGGCACGCTCGATGGTCGGTCCGCCGGCAATGGCGGCGATCTTGGCTGCGTAGCGCGGATCGGTGGCGTAGCCGGCGCGCTGCAGACCGCGGGCGAAGCCCTGCACATCAGTGCCGGCCTGCAGGGCCTGCTGGTAGCGCGGGCTGGTCTTCAGCAGGCGCACGTAGTCGGCAAAGCTCTCGGCCGGCGTGCTGTAGGCGCGGAAGCTGGCAGTTTCGTTACGGCGCACGCCATCGACATACTCGTGGGTACCGGCGACAGCGCTCTGGCCCTTCCAGCCGGTGGCCTTGATGCCGAACAGGTTGTGCGAGGTGCTGCCGTCGGCGTGCTTGATCTGGCGCTTGCCCCAGCCGGTTTCCAGCGCGGCCTGGGCGACCAGGGCGCGGGCGTCCACGCCCAGTTCCTTGGCCGCGCTCTGAGCGTGTTCCCAGATGCTGGCGACGAAGCCCTCGGGGGTGTTCGCGCCCAGCTGGGCCACGGCGGTGCGCGTTGCCAGCGCATCGGCCGGGGTGCCGACGCTGCCGCGGTTGCTGGCGGTGGCCGCCCACTGGTCGTTGCTGGCGGCCCAGTCGTCGCCGTCGATGCTGCTGGCGTACGGGTCGTGGGTGCCCAGCGAACGGTGCATGCTGCTGCTGTCGCGGCCGGCGATCAGGTCAAGCGCCTGTTCCATCGGGGCCAGTGCCGGGTTGACCGCAGCCTGTGCGCCATCCTGGGTGCTGGCGGCCATCTGTTGCAGCATGCGCACGGCCTGGCTGGCATCATCCAGCGACAGCGACGGGGCCGTCGTGGCCGGTGCATTCAACTGGTACGCGCGGCTGGCCTTGGCCGGGTCCACGCGGGTGTCCAGCGCCGGGCCATCGGCCTGCTGGCCGGACAGCTGGCGGCTGATCATCGACGACAGGCCCAGTCCCTTGCCGCGGGTCATCGCCTCGGCGATCTTCTGGTCGTACATCTCCCGGAACATCTTGTTTTCACCGGGGAACAGCGAATCACCAAAGCTGGCATCACGCATGCTCTTGACCAGCATCTGTGCGAACTGGCCTTCCAGCTGGCGGGCGACCTTGTCGATCTTGGCCGGGTCGTTCTGCTGTACAGGATTGAGGTCAAAGCCAGGATTGATGCGCATGTCAGATCACCTCGAGTTCGGCACTCAGGGCGCCGGCCTGCTTCAGTGCTTCCAGGATCGCGATCAGGTCGCCCGGGGCAGCGCCCACGGCGTTCACGGCATGCACGATTTCATCCAGCGTGGTGCCGCCGTTGAACTTGAACATGCGGCTGCCATCGTTGGTGGCGGTGACGGTCGACTGCGGAGTGACCACGGTCTGCCCGCCGCCGAAGGCATTGGGTTGGCTGACGTTGGCGTTTTCCTGGATGGTGACCGTCAGCGAGCCGTGCGAGATGGCAGCCGGGCCGACGCGCACCTGCTGGCCGATCACCACGGTGCCGGTACGCGAATTGACCACCACCTTGGCCGGTGCGCTGCCGGGGGTCAGTTCCAGGTTCTCGATGCGGGCCAGCAGGCCGATGCGTGCGCCGGGATCGGTCGGGGCAGCCACGGCCACGGTCACGCCATCGACGGCACGCGCAGCGCCTTCGCCGAACGCATTGTTGAGTGCGGCCACCATGCGCGAGACGGTGGTGAAATCGCCGTTGTGCAGGTTCAGGGTGATGTCGCCGCCGTTGGCCAGCGGATCGGGCAGGGCACGTTCAACAGTCGCGCCGTTGGGGATGCGGCCGACGCTGGGCACGTTCACCGAGACGCGCGAACCATCCTTGCCCTGTGCGCCGAAGCCGCCGACGATCAGGTTGCCTTGGGCGATCGCGTAGATCTGCCCGTCAGCGCCGCGCAGCGGAGCCATCAGCAACGAGCCGCCGCGCAGCGATACCGCGTTGCCGATGGAGGACACGGTGATGTCGATCGGCTGGCCCGGCTTGGCGAACGCCGGCAGCTCGGCGTGGATCGCCACGGCGGCCACGTTCTTCAGCTGCGGGTTGACGTTGGCCGGCACGTTCACGCCCAGCTCGCCCAGCAGGTTCTTCAGGCTCTGCACGGTGAAGGGCGCCTGGCTGGTGCGGTCACCGCTGCCATCCAGGCCGACCACCAGGCCGTAGCCCACCAGGGCATTGCCACGCACGCCGCCGACCTGGGCCAGGTCCTTGATGCGTTCGGCACTGGCCGGGGCCACCACGGCGACTGCCAGGACAAACACGCCGACGCACGCGGCGATGCGACGCTGCCAGGCGGAAGAGAAGAGAGAGTTCATGGCCATGCTCAGAACGGCGTCAGGCCGGAGTTGAAGAAGCGGCTCAGCCAGCCCATTGCGTTGGACTGCGCAACCGGGCCGCGGCCGCCATAGACGATGCGGGCATCGGCCACGCGACTGGAAGGAATGCTGTTGTCCTGCGCGATGTCGGCCGGGCGCACGATGCCCTGCACCTGCACCAGCTCATCGCCCTGGTTGAGCCGCAGGTTCTTCTGTCCCTGCACCACCAGGTTGCCGTTGGGCAGGCGTTGCACCACGGTCACCGTCACGCTGCCCTGCAGGCGGTTGCTCTGCGCGCTGTTGCCCTTGCCGGTGAAGTCACGCTTGCCGGCGGCGGTCGCGCTGAGCACGTCCCTGCCACCCAGGGTCACCGGTGCACCGAAGATCGACGGCGTGCCGATGCTCAGGTTCGATTCCTTGTTGGTGGCGGTGTTCGCGCTGGTGGTGGCGGTGGTGTTCTCCAGCAGGGTAATGGTCAGCAGGTCGCCGACATCGCGCGCGCGGCGGTCGGAGTACAGCTGCAGCGTCGGGCCGGCGGCGTAGATCGCGCCGGCAGTCGGTGCGGCCTGCGGCGGCATGATCGGCTGGATCGGCGCCATCGCCGGGTAGGGGCGCACGTCGCCGGCGATCACGCAGCCGCCAAGCAGGGCGGCCACGGCGCAGGGCAGGGCGATGCGGGCAAGTTTGGAGAGGGGCGACATGGCGATCATCCGTTGGCGACGGTCAGACGTTCTGGTTCAGGTAGCCGAGCATCGCGTCGGTGGTGGAAATGGCCTTGGCGTTCATTTCGTAGGCGCGCTGGGTTTCGATCATCGAGACCAGCTCCTCCACCACGTTGACGTTGCTGCCTTCCAGCGCGCCCTGGACCACGTTGCCCAGGCCGTTCAGGCCGGGATTGCCATTCTGGGCAGGACCCGAGGCGGTGGTTTCCAGGTACAGGTTTTCGCCGCGTGCCTGCAGGCCGGCGGGATTGACGAAGTCGGTCAGTGTCAGCGCGCCGATTTCCACCGAGGCGGCGCTGTCGGCCATCTTCACGCTGATGGTGCCGTCGCTGCCGATGGTCAGCGACTGCGCGCCTTCCGGAACCTGGATGCCCGGCTGCACCGGATAGCCGCTGTTGGTGACCAGCTCGCCGTCCTGGTTGATCTTGAACGAGCCATCACGGGTGTAGGCGGAGCTGCCGTCGGCCATCTGCACTTCAAAGAAGCCGCGGCCGTTGACCATCACATCCAGCGCGCGGCCGGTCTGCTGCTGGCTGCCCTGTTCGAAATTCTTGGCGGTGGCCACCACGCGCACGCCGGTACCGATCTGCAGGCCGGTCGGCAGCTGGGTCTGCGCCGAGGACGCGCCGCCGGGCTGGCGCACCTGCTGGTACAACAGGTCCTCGAAGCTGGCGCGGTCCTGCTTGAAGCCGGTGGTGTTGGTGTTGGCGAGGTTGTTGGAAACCACCGACATGCGCATCTGCTGCGCATCCAGTCCGGTTTTCGCGATCCACAGTGCCTGGTTCATGTTCGAAGTCCTGTCTGGGTGAAGCCGGTCGCGCGGTGCGACCCTTGGGTGAAGCAGTGCAAGCGGCGTGCCAGCAACGGCGCGTGCCGGTGCCGGAATTCCGTCAGCTGCCCAGTCGCAGCAGGCTGTTGGCGCTGCGCGCGTTCTCGTCGCCGTGCTTGATCACCTGCACCTGCATTTCGTACTGGCGCTGCAGCTGGATCATCTGCACCAGTGCACCGGCGGCGTCGACATTGCTGCCCTCCAGCTGGCCGCTCTGCACCGTCGGGCCCTGTGCCTGGGCGAACGGCTGCTGCGGATCAGTGTTGGCGAACAGGCCGTCGAGGCGGCGCTCGAGGCGTTCGTCGGCGGCCTGCACGATCTTCACCCGGCCGATCATCGCCATCGTCTGCGGGCCTTCGCCCTGCGGGATGATCGAGATCGTGCCGTCGTTGCCCACTTCCATTGCCTGGTAGGGCGGGATGGCAATGGGATTGTTGTTGTCATCCAGCACCGGACGGCCGTTGGACGTCACCAGCTGGCCGTTCGGCGTGACCGACAGCGCGGCGCCACGGGTGTAGGCCTCGCTGCCGTCGGTGGCCTGCACGGCCAGCCAGGTTCCGGTCTGCAGTGACAGGTCCAGCGGCTTACCGGTGATGTGCTGCGCGCCGGCGGTGCGGTTGAAGCCGGCGTCGACGTGCAGCGCATCCACCCGCGAGGCAAAGCCCTGGCCGCGGATCGGGAAGGCTTCGGTGTTGGCCAGCGCTTCCTTGAAGCCGGGGGTGTCCGAGTTGGCGAGGTTGTGGCTGAGCGTTCCCTGCGCCTGCAGGGAGGCGCGGGCGCCGGTCATCGCAACGTAAAGGGCTTTGTCCATGGCGGGTATTCCGTGACAGGGTCAGCAGGTCATCAACGGATGTTGATGACGGACTGGGTGATCTGGTCCTGCGTGGTGATCATCTGCGCGTTGGCCTGGAAGTTGCGCTGCGCGGTGATCATGTTCACCAGCTGCTCGGTCAGGTCCACGGTCGATGCTTCCAGCGCACCGGCCTGGATCTTGCCGAGGTTGGAACTGTCCGGCGCGGCGGTGCGCGGGGTGCCCGACTCGAAGCTCTCCACCCACAGATTGTTGCCCTTCTGCACCAGGCCCTGGGTGTTGTTGAAGCTGCTCAGGGCCACTTGGCCCAGCGCCTTGTCATCGCCATTGGAGTAGCGCGCGTAGACCACGCCGCTGTCGGAGACGGTGATCTCGTTGAGCTTGCCGGCAGCGTAGCCGTCCTGCTGGGTGTTGCGCAGGGCGAACTTCTCGCCGTACTGGGTCGAGCCGCTGATATCCAGCGTCATGTTCAGCTCGCCCGCGCCGGTGGTCGGGGTAAAGGTGCCGAGGCTGACCTTGCCATCGGTCGGCGTGGTGAGCTTGCCGCTGTTGTCGAAGGCGATCGGGGTGGGCGTGCCTGCCGGTTCGCCGTCCACGTAGTTGTGCACGGTCCAGGCATTGGTGCCGGCGGCCTTGACGAAGTAGGAGACCTGGATGTGGCTCACGCCCAGCGAGTCATAGACGGTGATGCCGCCGCTGGACTGGTTGTAGCTGTTGGAGTCGGTCGGGTCGAAGTCGGTGACCGTGGGTTGCTTGGCGTTGGCGGGCAGGGTGAAGCCAACCTTCACTTCGCTGGTCTGCTTGGGTGCGCTGTCGGTGGTCAGCAGCTGCAGGTCGACCAGGCGGCCGGTATCGAAGCTGGTGCCATCGGCATTGGGCGCGAACACCTGCAGGCGTGCGCCCTGCGGATTCACCACATAACCGGAGGAATCGGTCTGGAAGTTGCCGGCGCGCGAGTAGACGCGTGCGCCGTTCATGTTCATGGTGAAGAAGCCTTCACCGGAAATGGCCAGGTCCAGGCTGCGGCCGGTCTGGTCGTTGTTGCCCTGGATGAACTGCTGGGCCACTGCGGTGACGCGCGCACCGGAACCGGTCTGGTTGTTGGACAGGCCATAGCTGGTGGCGGCGAACAGGTCGGCAAATTCAGCACGCGACTGCTTGAAGCCGATCGTGTTGACGTTGGCGACGTTGTTGGCGGTTACGTTCAGATCGGCGCTTGCGGCATTGATGCCGGACAGCGAGACATTGAAACCCATGGGGTTGCTCCTGGTAGATGCGGGGGTGCGGCTCAGCTGACGCGGAGCACGTAATCGATCGGGGCCGTGCCCAGGCCCTTGAGGTTCAGGTACAGGCCGTCGGAGCCGACGGTCACGCTTTCCACCGGTGCCTGCACGTAGGTGGAAAGCTTGGTGCTGGTGCCTGCGGTGTCCACGTGGTTGGCGACGATGGAGTACTTGCCCGGCTCCATGCGCTTGCCGTCGGCATCCTTGCCATCCCACTTGAACGCCACCTCGCCAGCGGCAGCGGCTTCGACACTGATCGAGGTGACCTTGCTGCCATTGGCATCGGTGACATCGACAGTGACGATGCCGGCCGATGGTGCGGCGACGGTGCCGCTGACATCGCCTTCTGCTTCGAGCACCAGCTTTTCAGAGGGCACCAGCACTTCATGGCCGACCAGCGCAGCACCACGCAGCACCTGGTCGCTGGCCATCGATTCCTGGAAACCCTTTACGGTGGTGTTCAGATCGGTAATGCCCTGCACCGTGGACATCTGCGCCATCTGCGCGACCATCTGCGTGTTGTCCATCGGCTTCAGCGGATCCTGGTGCTGCAGCTGCTCGGTCATCAGGCGCAGGAAATCGGCCTGGTCAAGCGTGTTCTTCTTCTTGGTGTTGGTGCTGTTGGGGGCATTCAGCCCGAGCGCGGCGTAGACGTCCTGGCTGGTCTGGGAGTTCACGGTGGTCATGCAGTAGTCCTCGCGGGCGCGCCTCAGCGGCCCATGGTCAAGGTGGCCAGGGCCAGTTCCTTGGCGGTGGTCAACATCTCCACGCCCGCCTGGTAATTGCGCGAGGTCGAGATCAGGTTGACCATCTGCGCCACCGGATCGACGTCGGGCTGGTAGATGTAGCCATCAGCGTCGGCCAGCGGATGGCCGGGCTCGTAGCGCTTGATCGGCGCCGCATCGCTCTGGGTGACTTCCTTGACCTTCACCGACGTGATGTTCGGATCGGTCTTGCTGGTCACGGCCTGGAAGATCGGTTCAAGCGGCTTGTAGACCGCGTCGGCCGAGCCGGCGATGCTGTCGGCGTTGGACAGGTTGGAGGCGATGGTGCTCATGCGCACCGACTGCGCCTGCAGTGCGGAGCCGGCGATGTCGAAGATCGGCAGGTTGCTCATGGCTTACTGCCCCGTGATCGCGGTGAGCATGGAACGGACCTTGCTCTCGACGAAGCTGAGCGAGGCACGGTATTCCAGCGCGGCGCGGCCATAGGCAGCGCGCTCGGCATCGGGGTCGACGGTGTTGCCGTCCAGGCTGGGCTGCACGCCCTCGCGGGCCACCTGGAACGGGTTCAGGCCACTACTGATCTCGTAGTGCTGCTCGTTCGTGGTGGTCATCAGGCCATTGGCATCGATCCCCTGGGCATTGCGCAGGGCGGCATCGAAGTCCAGGTCCTGGGCCTTGTAGCCGGGAGTGTCGGCATTGCCGAGGTTGCTGGCGATCAGCTTCATCCGCTGTTCGCGCAACGGCATGGCCTGGGCATGCACGCCCAGGTAATCGGTAATCAGGTTGCGCACGGTGCACTCCCACGGGAACGATGCCCGGGAAGCTGCAAGGGGTGTGCCAAAGGCGTGGGGGCCGCCGGGCATGGCCCGGCGCTACCCCTGGGGTGCGGGATGTTGCGGTAGCGCCGGGCCATGCCCGGCGGGGGGGCGTGGGGCGGCCTTACGCCGCCATCGCCACCTTGCGCAGGCGGTCCAGCACGAAGTCGGCCAGCTCGTGCGGTGAGTACTTGGCCACGAAGGCGTTGGCGCCCACGCGTTCCACCATCGCATTGTTGAATACGCCGGACAGGGAGGTGTGCAGCAGCACATACAGCCCGGACAGGCCGGCGTGGCGCCGGATTTCCGTCGTCAACGTATACCCGTCCATGGCGGGCATCTCGATGTCCGAGATCACCATGGCGTAGCGGTCGGCCGGGTTTTCGCCCGAGGCGTGGATCTGCAGCAGGTGGTCCAGCGCCTGCTTGCCATCGGACAGCAGGGTGGCGCCCACCCCCAGCTGGTCCAGCACGCTGCGGATCTGCTGGCGGGCCACGCGCGAGTCGTCCACCACCAGCACCTGCAGCTGCGGGGCATCGGCGGGCATGGCCATGGTCGGGTCCAGCACCGCCTCGCCACGGATCTGGGCGATGTCGGCCAGCACGCTTTCCACGTCGATCACCTGGATCAGCTCGCCCTGGAAGCGGGTCACGGCGGTCAGGTAGCTCGATTCGGCGCCCAGCTCCGGCGGCGGGTGGATGTCCTCCACCGCGATGTTGACGATGCGCTCGACCCCGCTCACCAGGAAGCCCTGGATGGAGCGGTTGAACTCGGTCACCACCAGGTAGCCGGGGGCGGTGTCCGCGTCCGGCTCACGCTCGGGGTGGCCGATGGCCAGGCCCAGGTCCAGCACCGGCACCGAGCGGCCCCGCACGTCGGCCACGCCGGCGAACTGGCCGGGCAGGCCGGGCACCTGGAACAGCTCCGGGCGGCGCAGGACTTCCTGCACCTTGAAGACGTTGACGCCAAAAAGCTGACGTCCGCCGAGACGGAACAGCAGCAGCGCCAGGCGATTGTGGCCGGCCAGTCGGGTCCGCTGGTCGATCCGGTTGAGCAGGTCATGGGACATGGCTGCTGTATCGGCGTGGGGGTGGCCGAACTTGAGGCGTATCTGCATCGGTAGAGTCGACCGTTGGTCGACTGCCTGATTGGTAGGCTCGACTGTGAGTCGACCGGAAAGCGGTCGACCAACGGTCGACCCTACCCGGGACGCATCCCGCCCTCTGGCATGCCACTTGCACGCACCCGGCCACGTCTTACCGAACAGGAGGCGCCATGCGCCGGATCACATCTCTATTGGCCATCGCCCTGGCGCTTGCCTCGCCATGGGCGGCCGCTACCGATTGGCAGCCGGTCGCCAGCATCCGCACGGCGGCGCTGTCGACCCTGCCGGCCGGCGCCGAGGGCGAGGCCGTGGTGGCCGATGCAATGCGCCTGCCGCGCTGCGGGTCGGCCCTTCAGGTGCAGCCCACCGCCAACACCACGGTAGAGGTCAGCTGCCCCGATGCAGGCGGCTGGCGCCTGTTCGTACCGGTGAAGGTGCGCCACAACCAGGCCGTACTGGTCCTCAACCGTGGCATTGCCACTGGAGAAACCCTGGCTGCGGCCGATATCAGCACTGCCCAGCGTGACGCCGCACGGATCGCCGGTGCCGTGCTGTCCGATCCCGCCGCGGCGGTCGGTCGCATTGCCCGTCGGCCCCTGCAGGCTGGAAGCCTGCTTTCAGCCAACGATCTGGTCACCGAGCGTCTCATCAAGCGAGGAGACAATGTGGCCCTGGTGTCGCGGCGCGGTTTGGTCGAGGTGCGCATTGCCGGCCGGGCGATGGGCGATGCGGGCGAGAACGACCGTGTTTCGGTAGAGAACCTGTCCTCCCGCCGCATCGTGCAAGGGACCGTGGACGCCCATGGTGACGTAATCGTGGCGCGTTGAAAAAGTAAGAGATTTCCCTAAAGATCACGGCCCAGCGGCCGTTATCCCTTGTGAACGGCAACTCCAGGACACCCCATGAGCCAGAAAATCGACGGCAACCTGCAGGTCCCCCAGGCACTGCGCAGCGTGACGACCCCGGCCACCAAGCCCGGCGTCAGCGGCGATGCGCCGGCACGCCCGGTGGAGGCTGCGGACAGCCTGCGCCTGACCGGCGAGGCCACCAACCTGCAGGCGCTTGAGCGTGAGCTGAGCACCGCCCCGGCCATCGACACCCAGCGTGTCGCCGCCGTGCGCGAGTCGCTGCAGAACGGCAGCTACAAGATCAATCCGGACGCGATCGCATCGCGCATGCTTGAGCTGGACCAGCAGCTGCAGGGATGAGCGCTGGAATGAGCGAGCCGCTGCAGCGTCTTGCCGAGGCCTTGGACGTTGAGCGCCAGGCCCTGGTCGAGCACGATGTGCACGCCCTGATCAGGGCCACCGGCGCCAAGCTGGAGGCACTGCGTGCGCTGGAAGGCGCGCCGCCGGTCGGGCAGGGCGAACAGCTGCAGGCGCTGGCCGAGCGCAACCGCGCCAACGGCGTGCTGCTGTCCATGCGCCGCCGCGAGGTGAACTGGACGCTGCGGCAGATGGGTCGCAACGAAGACAGCTTCGCCTACGACGCCAAGGGCCAGTCCCACACGGTCACCGCGCGCCGTCCGCTCGCGGTCGCCTGAGCCGGCCGCAGGCGGCAGGCTGCTGCACGGCGCGGCAGCGCGTATATTGGGCGCCTGTTCGCAAGCCCCCGAGTCGCCGTGTCCGCCGCCAACGCCCTGGTTACCGCCCCCCTTCCGCCGCAGCCGGTGCTGCAGGCCCTGCTTGAGCGCGTGCGCGAAGGCATGCTGCTGTTCACCGAAGACGGGCAGGTCGCCTTGGCCAATCCGGCCGCACAGAATCTGCTGGGCAGCAACGAGACCACCGGCCCCGCGCCGCAGCGCCTGCGTGAGCTGCTGCCGCCGGATGCGCTGGAGCAGGCCCGCCTGCACGGTCAGTGGAACGGCAGCCTGCCGGTCGGCGAGGGCGTGGTCATCGCCCACCTCTACCACCACGGCCAACCGGGCAGCGGCCACTACCTGGCCCTGTTCCGCCCCATCGAGGGGCAGGAAGACTACGAGCGCGAGCTGCAGCAGCGCCACGCCGAACTGCGCCAGGCCTACCTGCGCCTCAACGGCACCCAGGAAAAGCTGCTGCAGTCGGAGAAGATGGCCTCCATCGGCCAGCTCGCCGCCGGCGTGGCGCACGAGATCAACAACCCGATCGGCTACGTGCACTCCAACCTGGGCAGCCTGCAGGAATACCTGCGCAGCCTGTTCACCGTCATCGAGGCGTACGAGCGGGCGTTGCGCGCGCCGGATCCAAAGGCGCTGATCCCGGAAATCGACGATATCCGTGACCGCCTGGACATCGATTTCATCAGCCGCGACCTGCCGCAGCTGATGGCCGAATCGCGCGAAGGCATCGAGCGGGTGACCCGCATCGTGCGCGACCTGAAGGACTTCTCGTATTCGGGCCGCGACGAGTCGTGGAAGCTGGTGGACCTGCATTCCGGCCTGGAATCGACCATCAACATCATCTGGAACGAGCTCAAGTACAAGGTCACCCTGCACCGCGAGTTCGGCCAGCTGCCGCTGGTGGAGTGCCTGCCTTCGGAACTGAACCAGGTCTACATGAACCTGCTGCTCAACGCAGGCCACGCCATCGACGAGCGCGGCACGATCACGGTGCGTACCGGTGTGGATGGCGACACGGTGTGGGTGGAGTTCGAGGACACCGGCGGCGGTATTTCGCCGGAACTGCGCCAGCGCATCTTCGATCCGTTCTTCACCACCAAGCCGGTGGGCAGCGGCACCGGCCTGGGCTTGTCGATCTCCTACAGCATCATCAACAAGCACCACGGCCGCATCGACCTGGACAGCACACCCGGCGTCGGCTCGCGCTTCCGCGTGGTGCTGCCGATCAAGCAGCCGCGCTGATCGGGCTTCTGTAGAGTCGAGCCGTGCT
>JAAIGF010313668.1_pt1 | contig 31815 bp, 31 predicted proteins | sample 6487441 | NCBI WGS metagenome assembly JAAIGF01 (sample SAMN13974129, study PRJNA590717) | phyllosphere metagenome | biome: pepper field; feature: multiple bacterial spot infested pepper fields; material: pepper leaves; isolation source: leaves from pepper fields | host: Capsicum annuum ... | reverse complement strand
CATGCCTGATTACCGCTCGAAGACCTCCACCCACGGCCGCAACATGGCCGGCGCCCGTGCCCTGTGGCGCGCCACCGGGATGAAGGACGAAGACTTCAAGAAACCGATCATCGCCATCGCCAACTCCTTCACCCAGTTCGTACCGGGCCACGTGCACCTCAAGGACCTGGGCCAGCTGGTCGCCCGCGAGATCGAGAAAGCCGGCGGCGTGGCCAAGGAATTCAACACCATCGCCGTCGACGATGGCATCGCCATGGGCCACGACGGCATGCTCTATTCGCTGCCGAGCCGCGAGATCATCGCCGACTCCGTGGAGTACATGGTCAACGCCCACTGCGCCGACGCCATCGTGTGCATCTCCAACTGCGACAAGATCACCCCTGGCATGCTGATGGCCGCCCTGCGCCTGAACGTGCCGGTGATCTTCGTCTCCGGTGGGCCGATGGAAGCCGGCAAGACCAAGCTGGCCAGCCACGGCCTGGACCTGGTCGATGCCATGGTCATCGCCGCCGACTCCACCGCCTCGGACGAAAAAGTCGCCGAGTACGAGCGCAGCGCCTGCCCGACCTGCGGCTCGTGCTCCGGCATGTTCACCGCCAACTCGATGAACTGCCTGGTCGAGGCCCTGGGCCTGGCCCTGCCGGGCAACGGTTCCACGCTGGCTACCCACAGCGACCGCGAGCAGCTGTTCCTGCAGGCCGGCCGCACCATCGTCGAGCTGTGCAAACGTTACTACCAGGGCAACGACGACTCGGTGCTGCCGCGCAACATCGCCAACTTCAAGGCATTCGAGAATGCCATGACCCTGGACATCGCCATGGGTGGCTCGACCAACACCATCCTGCACCTGCTGGCCGCTGCTCAGGAGGCCGAGATCGATTTCGACCTGCGCGACATCGACCGCCTTTCCCGTAATGTGCCGCAGCTGTGCAAGGTCGCTCCGAACATCCAGAAATACCACATGGAAGACGTGCACCGCGCCGGCGGCATCTTCAGCATCCTCGGCTCGCTGGCCCGTGGCGGCCTGCTGCACACCGACCTGCCGACCGTGCACAGCCGCAGCATGGAAGAAGCCATCGCCAAGTGGGACATCACCCAGACCGACGACGAAGCCGTGCACCACTTCTTCAAGGCCGGCCCGGCGGGCATCCCCACCCAGACCGCGTTCAGCCAGTCGACCCGCTGGGACACTCTGGACGACGACCGTGAAAACGGCTGCATCCGCAGTGTCGAGCATGCCTATTCGCAAGAAGGCGGTCTGGCCGTGCTGTACGGCAACATCGCCCTCGACGGCTGCGTGGTGAAAACCGCCGGCGTCGACGAGTCGATCCACGTGTTCGAAGGCAACGCCAAGATCTTCGAAAGCCAGGACAGCGCGGTGCGCGGCATCCTCAATGACGAGGTGAAGGAAGGTGACATCGTCATCATCCGCTACGAAGGCCCGAAAGGCGGCCCGGGCATGCAGGAAATGCTCTACCCGACCTCGTACCTGAAATCCAAGGGCCTGGGCAAAGCCTGCGCGCTGCTCACCGACGGCCGCTTCTCCGGCGGCACCAGCGGCCTGTCCATCGGTCACGCCTCGCCGGAAGCGGCTGCCGGTGGCGCCATCGGCCTGGTGAAGGACGGCGACAAGGTGCTGATCGACATTCCCAACCGCTCGATCAATCTGTTGGTCAGCGACGAGGAAATCGCCCACCGCCGCCACGAGCAGGACAAGAAGGGCTGGAAGCCGGTCGAGCAACGTCCGCGCAAGGTGACCACGACCCTGAAAGCCTACGCCCTGCTCGCCACCAGCGCCGACAAGGGCGCGGTGCGCAACAAGGCGATGCTGGACGGTTGATTTTCAGCCCAGCAACACAAAGAAGCCCGGCTCTATGCCGGGCTTCTTCATATCCATCCCTACTTAAAAGGCCTGCCCAACTAATGCAAACCTTGAGGTTGGAATTCGAAGAGAACGCCAGCGAGTTCTACATAGCATCCCTAGCTAGAGGCATTCTCGAAGGTATCAAAAGTGGTGCCCTAACATCGGAAACAGGAGTCTGGTCTCTTGGTCGTCCGGTATTTAAGTGCGCGCTGACAACATGGCCGATCAGCGCGGAACTGAGAGATGTCTTGGAGGGCTTTGACGAGCTCAGCGCACTGAGTGAGCTAGGTATCGATCTTGGCCCAACTCTCCAGCAGATGACGGATGCGCTGGACCAATGCCAGCGCGCAATCGACACCGGCAAAACCAGCCTTGTTATCCGGGCGACATTACCGTAAAGCGTTTTCCCAAGCAGAACGTTTTACATACGCAGCGCTCATATCCCTGCATAGGAGCGCATCATGAAGATTGGCATCATCGCCGACACCCACGGCCTGTTGCGCCCCCAGGCACTGGCGGCGCTGCAAGGCGTCGACCAGCTGATCCACGCCGGCGATATCGGCGGGCCGCAGATCCTCGCCGAGCTCGAACGCATCGCGCCGCTGTCGGTGGTGCGCGGCAACAACGATGGCGACGCCTGGGCCGAGGGCATTCCCGAGCGCCTGACCCTGCGCTTCGGCGCGGTCAGCCTGTACGTGCTGCACGATCTCAAGCAGCTGGATATCGACCCCAGGGCCGAAGGCATCAACGTGGTGATCGCCGGGCACTCGCACAAGCCGCTGCACCAGGAGCGCGACGGCGTGCTCTACCTGAACCCCGGCAGCGCCGGCCCGCGGCGGTTCAAGCTGCCGATTGGGGTGGCCATTCTGCATATCGCTGGGGATGTGGTGCGGGCGGAAATGGTGACGCTGGATGTGTGACGCAATACCTGTGGGAGCGGGCCATGCCCGCGATTTTTTTCGCGGGCATGGCCCGCTCCCACAATAGATCGCCGATTGCAGACCCACCTTCAAACGCCACCCACCTTGAAAAACCTGCCCCACGAGGCCATCTACTGACCTCATGACCTTTTCGAATCGTCCACTCACCTGATGGAGACGCCCATGACCCTCGATGAACTCAATACCCTGCCCGGCGTGACCGGTAAGCCTGACGTCGCCACGGCGGACTTCGTCTACAACCACACCATGATCCGCGTGAAGGATCTCGAGAAGTCGCTGGACTTCTACACCCGCGTGCTGGGCTTCACCCTGCTCGAGAAGAGTGACTTTCCGGACGCCGAATTCAGCCTGTATTTCCTCGCGCTGCTCAAAGACAAGTCGCAGATCCCGACCGACCCGAAAGCCCGCCACCAGTGGCGCAAGTCCATTCCCGGCGTGCTGGAGCTGACCTACAACTACGGCACCGAGAAGGATCCCGAGTTTTCCTACCACAGCGGCAACAGCGACCCACGCGGCTTCGGCCACCTGTGCGTGGCGGTGCCGGACATCAAGGCCGCCTGCCAGCGTTTCGAAGACCTCGGCGTGGACTTCCAGAAGCGCCTGACCGACGGGCGCATGCGCAACATCGCCTTCATCAAGGATCCCGACGGCTACTGGGTGGAAATCATCCAGTTCACCGACGTGGATTGATCAACGTGGCGCCCCACTCGGGGCGCCCGTTTCTATTGGCGCTCGACCTTGTTGTCGATGCCGCTCATCTGTACCTCCGGCTCCTCGCCGCGCCAGCGCACCTGCTGCTCGGTGCCGCTGACATCCAGCTTCACAGCCCCCTCGAACTGCAGGTCCAACAGCTGATCAGCGCCCGTCACCTCGACCAGCGCCGGCTGCTCGCCGCCCGCAACCGTGGCCCGCACCTGATTATCCGTGGTGTCGACGCTTAGTGCATTGACCCGCTCGGCAACTACCTCGTGCTCGGCACCCGACACGGTCAGCGACTTGGCGGTATCCAGCGTCACCTTGTGCTCACTGCCGTAGACCAGCACCGCGCCACAGTCACCCTTGAGGTGAATCACGTTGGCGTTGCCGCTGATGTTCACGTCCTGGCCTTTGCAGGAAACGTCGCGCGACAGGCCAATCCCCTCGATATTCAGCGGCTCGGCTTGAGCCAGCGTAGCGCTGCCGGCCAGCAGCAACCCCGTGATCAGCGTCTTGTTCATGGGCACATCCCTCTCTGTCAGTGATGGCCCGGAAGATGTGTGAGGGCCGCTGCTATGACCGATGCCCGAGAAACAAGGTTCTGCGCTGCAGGCGACTCAACTCGCGGTTTGCAACGCTGTTCTCAACCAATCGGCAAGCCTCTCGGCGCGCTGACCGTTGCGCCGCTCCGGCACCCAGAGCGACAACTGCGCCTCGGTCTGCACGAAGCCCCAGGGCGCGACCAGCCGCCCTGCAGCGAGATCATCGGCCACCAGCTGCAACGGTGCGATGGCCACGCCAAGGCCCGCTGACGCGGCCTCGAGCAGGTAATACAGATGTTCGAAACCCTGCCCCAGACGCATGTCCGCAGGCTGCAGGTTCATCGCCGCCAGCCATTGGGGCCAGGCCTGGGGGCGCGAGGTGGTGTGCAGCAGCGCCTCCTGCAGCAACGCCTCGGGGGCGGCCTCGCTCAGTTCCAGGAATCGAGGGTGGCGCGGGCTGATCACCGGCCCGATGGATTCGCGCGCCAGCTCGAATACGTGCATGTCCGCCGGCCACGGCGGTTCGGCATACAGCAGGGTGGCATCCACCTGGGGGCTGCGCGGGTCCAGTTCGCCCTGGCTGGTGGACAGCTGCAAACGCAAGTCCGGTAGCGCGCTGTTGAGGCGGTCCAGCCGAGGGATGAACCAGCGCGCCAGCAGGCTGCCCGGGCAGCCGAGCACGAAAGGTGTATCGACCTCGCGCTGGCGCAGCTCGCCACACACCTGGCGCAACCGGGTGAAAGTCTCGCCGCTGACATCACGCAGGCGTACGCCCGCTTCGGTCAGCTTCAGGCCGCGCCCGTCCTTGGTGAACAGCGCCACACCAAGCTGCTCTTCCAGGGTGCGAATCTGCCGGCTGACCGCACCGTGGGTCACGTGCAGCTCGAGCGCGGCACGGCTGACGCTGCCCAACCGCGCAGCGGCCTCGAAGGCATACAGGGCGTTGAGCGATGGCAGCTCCTGGGCCATCTCAGTCCGCCAGTTCGGGCAGGAACCGGGTGTCCATGCTGTAGCGCTTGGGGTTGTTGGGGTCGATCATCACCGTGACCAGCGACTCGCTGATGTAGGGGCCCGGATCGAACCACAGGTTTTCACTGCGAAACACGTGCAGCTTGTTGGTTTGCGGGTTCAGCCACTGGGCGACGATACGGTACGGGTTGCGGCCGTTGATACTCAGCGAACCATTGAGTTCGACGTCCACCAGCTCGGCCTGCACCGCTGTGCCGGTAACCAGCAGCTCGGCTGCTCGGCGCTTGCCGAACAGCGGCGGCAGCACGAACAACAGGCCAATCGCCAGAAAGACCGCGCCGATGCCGCCGACGATCAGGCTGCCGATCCAGTTCTGCTCGAAGCTGTCGATGTGGGCGCGCTCAGGGTCCTGCGGGTCGTAATACACCGCCACGCGCTCACCGATATCGAACGACGGCGGCGTGCTGCAGGTGCTGCTGTGATGCTCGCCCAACGTGCCATCGAGCGTGGTGAACGACGCCGTCGGGCAGCCATCCTCGATATCCACGATGGAACCTTCGGTGCGCGTCATCTGCGCTTCGCCGCTGATGCGCGAAACCTGGATACCGATGGCAACTGCCAGCAACAGCGCGCCGACACCCGGGAACAGCCACATCCATCCTGTTTTCATGACGCGACCTACCTGTGCGTAAATTTGAGAGCGCTGCGATTATCGATCAAGCCTGCGAAAACACCAACCGATATGCACCAACACCACTGTATTTGGCCTGCACAGCCATTACGCAAACCATTCAACCTGCATGGCAGCAGCGAAAACCTGTGATATTTACTCACCAATCAGTTAAAACTAATCGCTTTTCCGCCCGGCACTGCAGCGTTAGTCTGGCCCCATCGACGCCAACATCGCTTGGCAAGCAGGTCGCTCGTGGCCTGCGAATCCACAGGAGAACCCCATGACTTCATTACGCAACGGCCCAGACGCCACCGGCCTGTTCGGCAGCTTCGGCGGGCAGTACGTCGCCGAGACGCTGATGCCGCTGATCCACGACCTGGCCGCCGAGTACGAGAAGGCCAAGGCCGATCCCGAGTTCGCCAAGGAGCTGGCCTACTTCCAGCGTGATTACGTCGGCCGCCCGAGCCCGCTGTACTTCGCCGAGCGCCTGACCGAGTTCTGCGGCGGTGCGAAGATTTATCTGAAGCGCGAAGAGCTCAACCACACCGGCGCGCACAAGATCAACAACTGCATCGGCCAGATCCTGCTGGCCAAGCGCATGGGCAAGCAGCGCATCATCGCCGAGACCGGCGCCGGCATGCATGGCGTGGCCACCGCCACCGTGGCTGCGCGCTTCGGCCTGCAGTGCGTGATCTACATGGGCACCACCGACATCGACCGCCAGCAGGCCAACGTCTTCCGCATGAAGCTGCTCGGCGCCGAAGTGATTCCGGTCACCGCCGGCACCGGCACCCTCAAGGATGCGATGAACGAAGCCCTGCGCGACTGGGTGACCAACGTCGACAGTACCTTCTACATCATCGGCACCGTGGCCGGCCCGCATCCTTATCCGGCGATGGTGCGCGACTTCCAGGCCGTTATCGGCAAGGAAACCCGTGACCAGCTGCAAGCCCAGGAAGGCCGCCTGCCGGACAGCCTGGTCGCCTGCATCGGTGGCGGCTCCAACGCCATGGGCCTGTTCCACCCGTTCCTGGACGACAAGTCGGTGCAGATCATCGGCGTCGAAGCGGCCGGCCATGGTGTGGAAACCGGCAAGCATGCCGCCAGCCTCAACGGCGGCGTACCCGGCGTGCTGCACGGCAACCGCACCTTCCTGCTGCAGGACGACGATGGCCAGATCATCGACGCCCACTCGATTTCCGCCGGCCTCGACTACCCCGGTATCGGCCCTGAACACGCCTGGTTGTTCGACATCGGCCGCGTCGAGTACACCTCGATCACCGACAAGCAAGCGCTTGCCGCCTTCCACCAGTGCTGCCGCCTGGAAGGCATCATCCCGGCCCTTGAGTCGTCCCACGCCCTGGCTGAAGTATTCAAGCGCGCGCCAACGCTGCCCAAGGATCACCTGATGGTGGTCAACCTCTCGGGCCGCGGCGACAAAGACATGCAGACCGTCATGCACCATTTCGACGAACAGGAAGAACACATATGAGCTCGGTAAATTTCCGCCTGCAATCGCGTTTCGCCGAGTTGAAAGAGCAGAACCGTGCCGCCCTGGTGACCTTCGTGACCGCTGGCGACCCGAACTACGACAGCTCCCTGGCGATTCTCAAGGGCTTGCCGAAAGCCGGCGCCGACGTGATCGAACTGGGCATGCCGTTCACCGATCCGATGGCCGATGGCCCGGCGATCCAGCTGGCCAACATCCGCGCTCTGGAAGCCAAGCAGAACCTGGCCAAGACGCTGCAGATGGTCCGCGAATTCCGCCAGGACGACAGCACCACGCCGCTGGTGCTGATGGGTTACTTCAACCCGATCCACAAATACGGTGTGGAGCGTTTTATCGCCGATGCCAAGGACGCTGGCGTCGATGGCCTGATCGTGGTCGACCTGCCGCCGGAACATAACCGCGACCTGTGCGACCCGGCCCAGGCTGCGGGTATCGACTTTATCCGCCTGACCACACCGACCACCGACGACAAACGCCTGCCGACCGTACTCAACGGCAGCTCGGGGTTCGTCTACTACGTGTCGGTGGCGGGCGTCACCGGGGCCGGCTCGGCGACCGTGGAGCATGTGCAGGAAGCCGTCACCCGCCTGCGCCGCCACACCGACCTGCCGATCAGCATCGGCTTCGGCATCCGCACCCCGGAACACGCGGCGACCATCGCTCGCCTGGCTGATGGCGTGGTGGTCGGTTCGGCGCTGATCGACCAGATCGCCAAGGCGGCCGGCAACGATCAGCAGGCCATCGACGGCGTGCTGGAGCTGTGCAGCCAACTGGCCGAAGGCGTGCGCAGCGCCCGTCGCTAAGCACTCTGCAGCACAACGAGAACCGCTGCCCCGATCAGGGTGCAGCGGTTTTTTTATGCCTTACCTAAACCGGGGTTACCACCCGGCCCTGCTTGAAAAAACCTTCGAGGTTGGCAAAGAACAGGTCGGCCATGGCCTGACGGGTTTCATGGGTGCCGCTGCCGATATGTGGGGTGAGCACCACGTTATCCAACGCCAGCAGCTCGGCCGGCACCCTGGGCTCATCAGCGAACACGTCGAGCGCGGCGCCGGCGATAGTACCGTTCTGCAGCGCCGTGATCAGGGCCTGCTCATCCACCACCGAGCCGCGAGCGATATTCACCAGATAGCCCTGAGGGCCGAGGGCACGCAGTTGCTCGGCGCCAATCAGCTTGTCCGTCGCGCTGCCACCGGGCACCACCAGCACGGCGTAGTCGGCCGCTTCCAGCAGGCCTTCCAGGGTTTCGTGGTAGGCGTAGTCGACGTCATCACGGCGACGGCGGTTGTGATAGGCGACTGTCATGCCGAAGGCCTCGACGCGCTTGGCGATGGCCCGGCCAATATTGCCCATGCCGACGATGCCGCACACCTTGCCGCCGATGCTGCGGGCCAGCGGGAAGCGCGCATGCTGCCACTCCCCCGCCCGTACGAAGCGATCCGCCTCGCTGATCCGCCGGCCCAAAGCCAACAGGATGGCCACCGCGGTATCGGCGACGCAGTTATCCAGCACGCCTGGCGTGTTGGTCACGGTAATTCCACGTTTCTTCGCGGTGTCGACGGCGATCGAGTCATAACCTACGCCAAAACTGATGATTGCCTTGAGATTCGGCAAGGCCTCGATGAGCTCGGCACTGGCACCGAATACGCCGCTGGTGGCGATGGCGTCGATGCGTTCGGCGTGGGTGCGCAACCAGCCTTGTGGGTCATCCAGCTCCCAGAAGCGATGTACCTGATAAGCCTGCTCGATACGCTCGACCAGAGCCGGCAGCAGCGGGCCAATCATCAGTAGTTGTGGGGTCGAGGCAGACGATCTCATGGGGCTCTCCTAATGGCGGCACTGAGGATGGCAAGCGTTCGGCAGACCGATTACCTGCTTTCATCAGGAAGCTAACACGAAGACATCATACATCTGCAACATTCAGAAACAGCTCGAAACGCATTCAAGAACACCGAAAAACGCCTGAAACCCACTGATTACGCAGAAAAGCCGTTTATCGGCCAAATGCTGGGAATTCGCATTGCTGCTTTGCAACGAAGCTATTTGTATGATGTCGTATCTCGCAGCGTGTTACTCCCAACAAAAACAACATAGAGGCTCCTTCCCATGGCTCGTACCGACGTTGCCGACAAAGGCGTGTCCGCAGGCGCATCAAGCAACCCCCTCAGCAGAATGGCCAAGTTGCTCGGCCCCGGCATTATCGCGGTGTTGTCCTGGCTAGGTGCAGGCGACCTGATCACCTCTTCCGTCGCTGGCGCCAACTATGGCTACGCGATGATGTGGGTATTGGCGGTTTCATTGCTGCTGCGCTTCCTGATCGTCAACATCATCGCCCGCTTCCAGCTGTGCAATAACCAGGGCATGTCGATCCTCGGCGGTTACGCGCAGCTGCACCCGAGCTTCGCCTGGTTCCTGTTCGGCTACGCGCTGTTCATGGGCCACCTGATGAACGCCTACATGATCAAGGGCGCTGGCGAGGCGCTGTCCACCCTGCTGCACCTGAATCAGCCGCTGCTGTGCTCCTTCGCGGTGGTGCTCGGCGTGTGGCTGCTGGTTGGTCGCAGCATCTACAGCCTCATCGAAGGCGTGATGAAGGTGCTGCTGGCGATCATGACCCTGGCGTTCCTGTCCCTGGCGATCATGTCCGGGCCGGACGTGGGCGGCATCGTCTCCGGCACCTTTGGCTTCAGCATTCCGAAGGACGAAGGTGTGCATGGTGCCCTGCTGGTTGCCGTATCGGTCATCGGCGCCGTCGCTGGCTCGATTGCCAACTTCGTGCACCCCTACGTGATGAAACAGAAGGGCTGGACCGGCCCCGAGCACAAGCGCATCCAGCGCAACGACCTGCTGTTCGCGGTGTTCGTCGGTATCGTCATCAACCTGGCGATCTGGGTAGTAGGCGCGGAAATCCTGCGGCCCAATGGCCTGAAGGTGGAAACCCTCAATGATCTGGGTGCTGCCCTGCAGATGTTCTTCGGCCCGGGTGGCTGGTACATCTTCTTCATCGGCGTGTTCGCCACGCTGTTCGCCAGCGTAGTGGGCAAGACCACCGCGTTCCCGATGCTGATCACCGATGCCCTGCACCACATCCGGCCCAAGCGCCGCCAGCAGTATGGCGAAATCCCCCAGAAGGACCCGCTGCACAAGTGGTTCCTGCTGTTCGTGCTGGTCACCCCGCTGGTCTGGTCGCTGCCAGGCATGCCGGACTTCGTGACCCTGACCATCGCGGTCAACGCGCTGAACATCGTCGGCCTGCCGATCATCTCCCTCGGCCTGCTGATCATGTCCAACCAGAAGAAACTGCTCGGCCAGTACTGCAACAACTGGTTCGAGAACCTGGCACTGGGTGCCGCGACCATCCTGGCGGTCTGGGTCGCCATCCAGCTCGGTACGCAAATGCTGGCCTGAACCTAGCAACTTGCCTTGAGTGACTCGAGGCCCTGCACGCGGCCAAGCCGCTCCCCCGCATTGCCGAGTGGGGGAAGCGCTTGAGCCGCGTTTTTTTGCCTTGGCGAAGCGCTCAGTAACCCACGGTAAAGCGCTGGCGCGAATGCTGGGGCCGCTCCAGTTCGTCGACCAGGGCAATGGCGTAGTCTTCCATGGAGATTGTGCTGTTGCCGTCAGCATCGACCAGCAGGTTGTCGGTGCCGAGGCGGAAACGCCCGGTACGCTGGCCCGGCTCGAACAGTGCCGAGGGCGACAGGAAGGTCCAGTCCAGCGCCTGCTCGCCACGCAGCACGTTGAGAAAATCTCGTCCCGCGCTCGCCTCGTCCTTGTAGGCCGCCGGAAATTGCGGTGTGTCGACCAGCGCGACGCCAGGCGCCACTTCCAGGCTACCGGCCCCACCGACCACCAGCAGACGCGGCACGCTGGCGGCCTTCACCGTACCAATCAGGCCCGGGGCATCGCTGCCAACGAAGCGCGTGGTGCTGATTACCGCATCGTGACCTTTGAGCAGCGGCACCAGCCGTGCGCTGTCGGCTACGTCCGCGCGGGCTAGAGTCAGGCCTGCCTGGGTCGGCACGCTGCTCACGTCGCGGGCGATCCCGGTGACCTGGTGACCGCGCTGCAACAGTTCATCGCGCAGGCGCGAGCCGACGCGACCGCTGATTCCAAGAATGACAACTTTCATGTGAGGCTCCACTGTGACGGGCAATGAGCATCGGCAGGCACTGCAGCGCGCCGATGGACGAGGGATCAGCTTACCCACGTACAGCGCCGCAAAAAGCCGCATAATCACCACAACACAGTTGCATGAATCGAGCGAATCATGGACAGACTCACGGCAACCCGCGTTTTCGTCGAGGTAGTGGATCGCGGCAGCCAGACGGCGGCCGCCGAGCACCTGGACCTGTCGCGGGCCATGGTCTCGCGCTACCTGGCCGAGCTGGAGGGCTGGGTCGGCGCGCGCCTGCTGCATCGCACCACGCGCAAGCTGAGCCTGACCCAGGTCGGTAACGAGCTGCTGCCGCACTGCCGGGAAATGCTGCACACCGCCGAGATGATGCGCGCTACGGGCATCAAGGCCAACGACGGGCCGAGCGGCAACCTGCGTGTCGCCACCAGCCAGTCGTTCGCGCAAACCTGGCTGAGCCCGGTGCTGGTGGAATACCTGGCGCGCTACCCGAATACCTCGGTGGATGTGCGGGTAGGCAGCCACGCCGTGAACCTGGTCGAAGAACGTATCGACCTGGCGCTACGCATCACCAACCAGCTCGAGCCCAACCAGATTGCCCGCCACCTGGGCGACTGCCATTCGGTGGTCTGCGCCGCGCCCGCCTACCTGGCCAAAGCCGGCACACCGAAGGAGCCGCACGAGCTGGCCGGGCACAATTGCCTGACCTACAGCTATTTCGGGCGCAGTGTCTGGCAGTTCAGCGGGCAACCTGGGGCCGTGCAGGTGCCGGTGGATGGCAACCTGAGCAGCAACGATACGGCAGTACTGCTGGAGGCGGCGATCAACGCTGGCGGCATCTGCCTGCAACCGCTCTATGCGGCTGCACCTCTGCTCGAAGATGGCCGCCTGGTGCGCCTGCTGCCTGGCTGGCAGCCGCAGTCGTTGGGCATTCACGCCATCTATGCATCACGCCGGCAGATGCTGCCGGCGCTACGGGCGTTGCTGGATTTCATCGCCGAACGGCTGGCTGCCGATCCGCTCTGGCAAGCGCGCTAGCGCTTACTGCGCCGCCTGCAACTGACGCTGCGAAGCGCGCTGCTGCTTGTAGGCCAGAGCCGCCGGAGCCACCGGGGTGACCTTGCCGGTTTCCACCCACTTGCGCAGGCGGCTGGCGTCGGCCATGTGGGTGTATTTGCCAAAGGCGTCGAGCACCACGAAGGCCACCGGCTTGCCAGCCATGGTGGTGCGCATCACCAGACAGTGGCCGGCGCTGTTGGTGAAGCCAGTCTTGGTCAGCTGCACATTCCAGCCTTCCTTGCGGGTCAGCCCATTGGTGTTACGAAAACCCAGGGTGTAGTTGGGCTTGTGGAACGCCACGGTCTTTTCCGGGGTGGAGCTGAGTTCGCCGATCAGCGGGTAGCTGCGTGTCGCCTTGAGCAGCTTCACCAGATCGTTGGCGGTTGAAACGTTGTGTTCGGACAGGCCGGTCGGTTCGACGTAGCGGGTCTGGGTCATACCCAGCGCACGGGCCTTGGCATTCATGGCGGCGACGAAAGCGGTGACGCCACCCGGGTAATGGTGCGCCAGGCTGGAGGCGGCGCGGTTCTCCGACGACATCAGGGTCAGCAGCAGCATCTCGCGGCGGCTGATCTCGCTGCCGATCCGTACACGGGAATACACGCCGCGCATGTCGTGCACGTCACGGATGATCACCGGCAGCTGTTCGTTGAGGGGCAGCTTGGCATCCAGGGTGACCATGGCGGTCATCAGCTTGGTGACCGAGGCAATGGGCACCACCATGTTCGGGTTGCTGGAATACAGCACCTTGTCGGTATTCAGGTCGACCAGCAGGGCACTGCCGGAGGCGAGTTCCTGCTTGGCGGGGGCGGCGGCTTCGGAGGCCAGGGGCGCGACGAGAAACAGGCAGGCCAGGGCGAGGCTGGCGAAGGGACGACGAATATTCACGATGGCATTCACAAGGCAAGAGATGACTGGAAAAGGCGCTCCATGCCGGTGAAGGAACTTCGTCCATGACCCTTGGGCCTCGATAAAAGCGCCTCGCAGACCTCGCTCGGTAACTTTTATAGAGCCCTAGCAATAGGGTTTGAAAAACAGCTAATTGCATTCGCAATTGAAGGTGCGATGTTAGCACCCGTCAAGGCAGGTTCCTATTGTCCGATAAATGGATCAGGCCGTCGCCAGGCGCCGCCGACCGAGGCGATTGAGCCACAGCGAGGCGAGGATGATCGCCCCGCCCAACGCCAGTCGTGGCAGGTCGGCATCGCGGTTCCAGATCAGCAGGTTCACCACCAGGCCGGCCGGCACGTGCAACTCGTTCATCACCGCCAGGGTGCCGGCATCCACCTTCACACTGCCCTTGACCCACCAGAACAGCCCCAGCGCCGTGGCGAACAGGCCCATCCACAGCAGGATGCCCCATTGCAGCGCAGTGCCCGGCAGCTTGTCCGGGTTGCCGAACAGCAGGAACGACGGCAGCACCAGCACCATCGCCCCCAGGAAGAAGTGCCCGAAGAAGCGGTGCAGCGGTTGCTCGGTCGGGTAGCGCAGGAGCAGTTGGCGGCACAGCACCTGGCCCGCGGCGAAGGTCAGGTTGGCCAACTGCAGCAACAGGAAGCCGATCAGGTACTCGCCTTCCAGGCGCTCGAAGCGGATCACCACGCCGCCGCCAACCGCCACCAGCGCAGCGACCAGCGCCCAGGGGCTGAAGCGCCGCGCCAGGGCGTCGTCGAGCAGGGTCACGTAGATCGGCGTGAGTACGGTGAACAGCAGCACCTCGGGCACCGTCAGCACCTGGAAGCTGCGATACAGGCACAGGTAGGTGACACCGAACTGCAGCGCCCCGGCCAGCCAGAAGCCGGCCAACAACCGCCGCGGCAGGCCGCGCCACAGGGTGAACGGCAGGAACACCAGGGCCGCTACCGCCACGCGCGCCAGCACCGCGAAGTCGCTGTCCACCTTGCCCGCCAGGTATTCGCCGATCAGGCTGAAGGAAAACGCCCAGAGGACGGTGACGGCGAGCAGGTAAGGCATGGCGCGGGCTCTCGAAAAATCAGCCGCGGATCATACCTTGCCTTGCTTCGCGCGTCAGAGCTCGAAGGTGAGTGGCCCGCCTGCCAGCACCGACAGATCCAGCGGCTGAGGCGCGCCCAGCCAAAAGGCGTGGTCGCGGTGGTCGGTCAGGTCGTTGCCGGTGATCGGGTGAACCAGCACCACCAGCTCGCCGCGGTTGAGCATCAACCAGGGAATCACTTCGCCGAACAACTCGGCGCGCATGGCCAACTGGCAGCTCCACTGCGGGTGCGGGCCAACCTTCTTCTCGTGCATGCGCCCCATCTTCAGCGCGAAGCGTTCAGCGGCAGCCGCGCACAGCGCGCGGGCCTGGGCCAGGCTGCCGGCGTCGAAATACACATGGGCGTGGTAACCGCGGATTCGGGTTTCACTCATAGGGCAAGTCCTGTTGGATCGATACCGCCCGGCCGCTCTGGCAGTGGTTCGCGCTGCAGCTCATCCTGCAGCCAGGCGACGAAATGCTCCACCAGGCGGATGCGCCGTTTGCGCGTCGGCAGCACCACGTAATAGCCGAGGCGCGACGTGGCCGAGCGCGAGTCGATACGTACCAGCAGGCCCTGGTCGATCAGTTCGTCGACCAGGTGCCGCCAGCCGATGGCCACCCCGCGCCCGGCGATGGCGGCCTGGATCAGCAGCGTGTAGTTGTCGAAGCGCAGGCTGCCGGGGCTGGGCATTTCGGCGATACCCAGGGTGCGGAACAGGCCGCCCCAGTCGAACCAGCGCGAGCGGCTTTCCGGGCGCAGGTGCAGCAAGGGCAGCTGCGCCAGCAATTCGCCAGGCGAGGCGTCGAGCCCCTTGAGCAGAAGCGGGCTGCACACGGGGAACACCTCCTCGCTGAACAGCAGGTGCTGCTCGCCATGCTTGAAACGCCCGTCACCGAAGGAGATGGCCACGTCGATTTCCGCGGGCAGGCTGGCCAGGTCGCGCTCACTGGTGATCAGGCTGACATCGACGTCCGGGTACTGCTGGTGAAAACGCTGCAGGCGCGGCATCAGCCAGTAGGCGGCAAAGGCAAAGTCGGTGGCCACCTGCAGCACCTCGTGCTGCTGGCGGCCGGCGACCGTCGCCAGCCCGGCGTCCATGGCCGCCAGGCCCTCCTGCACGGGCCACAGCAACGTCTCGCCGGCATCGGTCAGCACGATTCCGCGATACACGCGGTCGAACAGGCGGGTAGCCAATTGCGCCTCCAACCGCTTGATCTGCTGGCTGACTGCTGGCTGGGTGCTGCCGAGCTCGGCCGCTGCGGCGGTAAAGCTCAGATGGCGCGCCGCCGACTCGAACACCCTCAGGGTGTCCAGTGAGATACCCTCGAGCGCTTCAAACATAAGCACTACTTATCCGAGCCATGTGCTGCATCCGGGTTTACCCCTGTTCTTCTAGCCTTGATCATCGGATGATCAATTTCGCATAAAACAACGATATGGAATACGCCGCCATGAAACGCCCCAACATCCTCTTCATCATGGCCGACCAGATGGCCGCACCGCTGCTGCCGCTGCACGACGCCAACTCCCCGATCAAGGTGCCGAACCTGCAGCGCCTGGCCGCCGAGGGCGTGCTGTTCGACTCCGCCTACTGCAACAGCCCACTGTGTGCGCCATCGCGCTTCACCCTGGTCAGCGGCCAGTTGCCCAGCCAGATCGGTGCCTACGACAACGCTGCCGACTTCCCCGCCGACGTGCCCACCTATGCCCACTACCTGCGCCGCCTCGGCTACCGCACCGCGCTGTCCGGCAAGATGCACTTCTGCGGCCCCGACCAGCTGCACGGCTACGAAGAACGCCTGACCAGTGACATCTACCCCGCCGACTACGGCTGGGCGGTGAACTGGGACGAGCCCGACGTACGCGCCAGCTGGTACCACAACATGTCCTCGGTGCTGCAGGCCGGCCCGTGCGTGCGCACCAACCAGCTCGACTTCGACGAGGAGGTGGTGTTCAAGGCCCAGCAGTACCTCTACGACCACGTGCGGGTAACGCCCGACCAGCCATTCTGCCTGACCGTGTCGATGACCCACCCCCACGACCCCTACACCATCCCGGAGGAATACTGGAATCGCTACAGCGATGACGACATCCCCCTGCCCCGCCAGGTGATCGACCAGGCCGAGCAGGACCCGCATTCCCAGCGCCTGCTCAAGGTCATCGACCTGTGGGACAAGCCGCTGCCCGAGCACAAGATCCGTGATGCGCGGCGCGCCTACTTCGGTGCCTGCAGCTACATCGACGACAACATCGGCAAGCTGCTGAAAACCCTCAAGGACTGCAAGCTGGCCGACGACACCATCATCGTGTTCTCCGGCGACCACGGCGACATGCTTGGCGAGCGTGGCCTCTGGTACAAGATGCACTGGTTCGAGATGGCCGCCCGGGTACCGCTGCTGGTCCATGCGCCGGCACGTTTCGCGGCGCATCGGGTCAGCCAGTCGGTATCCACCGTCGACCTGCTGCCAACCCTGGTGGAGCTGGCCGGCGGCCAGGTCGAGCCGGGCCTGGCGCTCGATGGCCGCTCACTGCTGCCGCATCTGCAAGGCAACGGCGGCCATGATGAAGTACTCGGCGAATACATGGCCGAAGGCACCACCAGCCCGCTGATGATGATTCGCCGTGGCGAGTGGAAATTCGTCTACAGCGAGGAAGACCCGCTACTGCTGTTCAACGTCGCCAACGATCCGCAAGAGCGCGAAAACCTCGCCACCTCGCCCGATCATCGCGAGCAGCTCCAGGCTTTTCTCGCCGAGGCGCGCAGCCGCTGGGACATGACCGCCATCCACGCCGCCACCCTGGCCAGCCAGCGCCGGCGCCGCCTGGTCGCCGAGGCGTTGACCCAGGGCAAACTGAAGAGCTGGGATCACCAACCGATGGTCGACGCCAGCGAGCAATACATGCGCAACCACATCGACCTCGATGACCTGGAGCGCCGCGCCCGCTTCCCCCAACCGTGACGTCGCACGCCGGGTGACCCGCCAGAAAGCGGGAACCTGGCGCGCTCGCTTGCGTCGCATAGCCTGCCCAACAGAAAACCAACATAAGGAAATAGGCATGAAGACATTCAAGAAAGCCGTCGCGGGCAGCCTGCTCCTGGCCGCCACCCTGGCCAGCCAGGCCCACGCCGAAGACGCCAGTTGCGCCACCGTCACACTTGGTGATCCGGGCTGGAGCGACATCGCCGTGACCAACGGCATCGCCAGCCTGGTGCTCGATGGCCTGGGCTATGAGGTGAAGACCCAGACCCTGGGCGTGCCGATCATCTTCGCCGGCCTGCAGAAAGGTCAGGTCGATGTGTTCCTCGGCAACTGGATGCCGGCGCAGCAGGCCAACTACGACAAGTTCGTTGCCACCGGCGTGGTCGACAAGGTCGCGGAAAACCTCAGCGGCACCGAATACACCCTGGCCGTGCCGACCTACGCCTATGACGCTGGCGTGAAGACCTTCGCCGACCTGGAAAAACACGCCGACAAGTTCGGCCGCAAGATCTACGGCATCGCCTCCGGCGCGCCGGCCAACGAGTCGATCAAGGAAATCATCGCCGCCAACGAGTTCGGTCTGAAGGACTGGAAACTGGTCGAGTCCAGCGAGCAGGCCATGCTGGTGCAGGTCGGTCGGGCAGTGAAGCGCGACGAATTCGTCGCCTTCCTCGGCTGGACGCCGCACCCGATGAACGTGCAGTACGACATGAAGTACCTCAAGGGTGGCGAGAAGTACTTTGGCGACAGCGGCAGCGTCAATACCCTGGCCCGCAAGGGCTACGCGGCGCAGTGCCCGAACGTCGGCAAACTGCTGAGCAACCTGAAGTTCACCCAGGACATGGAGAACGCCATCATGGACAAGGTGCTGAGCAAACAGGCCAGCAACGACCAGGCCGTGAAAGACTGGCTCAAGGCCAACCCCGAGGTGATCGACGGCTGGCTCAAGGGCGTTACCACCCGTGAGGGCGGCGATGCGCTGGCGGCGGTGAAGGCCAAGTTGTAGAGCTGGTTGCAGCGATCGGATTGTGGGGCGGGCAACCATAGTGGGAGCGCGCCATGCGCGCGAAATCACGGGCATGGCCCGGTCCCACAGACACGATCGATGCCCGCTCTCACACTTGCAAGGCCATACAGTTTGCAGGATGGGTTGGGCCGCATAGGTGCACCCATCGGCCCTTGATGGGTTCCACCCATCCTACAAACTGGCTGCAGCGATCGGCTTGTGGGCGGGCAACCATCGTGGGAGCGCGCCATGCGCGCGAAATCACGGGCATGGCCCGTTCCCACAGACACAATCGATGCCTGCTCCATCCAGCTATTACGCCCGAGCGCTGCCAGGAAATAATCACCAACACCTCTGTTACCCTGCTTGCCACCTGATCACCCGCCACTGAGCGACCGCATGCGTCTACCCAGCCGATACAGCCTGTTACCCTTTCTGCTCTGGTGGCCGACCGTCACCCGGCGCAGCCTGGGCACGGACTTGCTGGTCGGGCTGAGCGGCGCCATCCTCGCCCTGCCGCAATCGATCGCCTACGCGCTGATCGCCGGGCTGCCGGCCGAGTACGGGCTGTATGCGGCCATCGTGCCGGTGATCATCGCCTGCCTGTGGGGCTCGTCGTGGCACCTGATCGGCGGGCCGACGGCGGCGATTTCCATCGTCCTGTTCACCAGCGTCAGCCCCATGGCCCGGCCGGGCAGCGAGGAATTCGTCGCCCTGGTGCTGGTGCTGACCTTTCTCGCCGGGCTGTTCCAGTGGCTGCTCGGGCTGCTGCGCTTCGGCAACCTGGTCAACTTCGTATCACCGTCGGTGATTCTCGGTTTCACCCTGGGCGCGGCGCTGGTGATCGCCCTTGGCCAGTTGCCCAACCTGCTGGGCCTGGAGCTGGACAGCCAGCGCACCGCCGTAGCGACCCTGCTCGAACTCGGCCAGCACCTGCACCAGGCCGACTGGCATGCCCTGCTGGTGGCGGCCTTCACCCTGGCGGTCAGCCTGCTGTGCAGGCGCCTCTGGCCGCGCCTGCCGGCGTTGTTGATCGGGGTGATAGCAGGCAGCCTGCTGGTCGCCGCCCTGCCCGGTTTCTTCGCGGGGATTCGCCTGGTCGATGCCTTCGAGGGCTCGCTGCCGCCCTTCACCCTGCTGCACTTCGAGGTCAACAGCCTGCTCGAACTGCTACCCGCTGCCATTGCCTGCGGCATGCTCGGGCTGGTCACCAGCCTGTCCATCGCCCGCTCCCTGGCCGCCCGCTCCCAACAACTGCTGGATGCCAACCAGGAGGTGCGCGCCCAAGGCTTGTCCAACCTGATCGGCCCGTGGTTCTCCGGTTCGCTGTCGGCCGGCTCCTTCACCCGCTCGGCGCTGAACCTGCAGAGCGGCGCCACCTCGCCCATGGCCGGGGTGTTCTCGGCGCTGCTGGTGGCGGCCTTTGCGCTGTTCTGCGCGCCATTGATCGCCCATATCGCCCTGCCCAGCATGGGCGCGGCGATCCTGCTGATCTGTTGGGGGTTGGTGGACGTCGAAGGCGTGCGCGCGCTACTGCGGGTCAGCCGTGCGGAGTTCGTGGTGATGCTGCTGACCCTGCTCGCCACCCTGGTGCTGGAGTTGCAAACAGCGATCTACGCCGGCGTGCTGGCCTCGCTGTTCTTCTACCTCAAGCGCACCTCGCAGCCGCGCTTCAAATACACCCGCGACGGCGACGACGAGCTGCTGCGCCTGGAAGGCTCGATCTTCTTTGGCGCCTGCCATTATGTGCAGCAGATCCTGCAGCTCAGCCATGGTGAGCGGGTAGTGGTCGACGCCCGGCACATCAACTTCATCGATTACGCCGGCGTGGAAATGCTCCACCTGGAGGCGCGCCGCCTGCAGGCGCAGAACCGCCAGCTGGTGCTGCGCCACGCCCGCCCCCATGTGGTCGAGGAAATCCAGAAGCTCGAAGGCCCTACCTGCCCGGTGCAGTTCGAGGAATGAGCCGCCAGGCTACCGCCAGCCATACCGGCGAAAGTAGCGCCCCACCAGCAGCAATGCCGCCAGCCCCAAGGCGCCAGCACACAGGAACAACCCGTCGTAACCCAGCGCCTTGGCCAGCACACCGCTGGCGGCACCGACGAAACCGCCGAGCAGAATCTGCGTGGAGGCCTGCAGGGTGAAGTCCGCACCTTCGTGACCGGAACGGCACTGGCGCATCATCGCGGCGAACAGTGCGACTGTGGATAAACCATCGGCCGCCTGCTCACTCAGGGTCAAGGCATACACCAGGGTCGCATCGCCGCCACGGCTGACCAGCAGCGCCAATGCGGCCAGGCTCAGCGCCTGCAACGCACCGAAGGCCAGCAGTGCACGCAGCACACCCAGCCGCGCGTAAAGCAGACCGCCCAACAGCGCACCGCCGATGCCGACCAGGCTGCTGATCAACGTCAGCTGGCCCAGCTCGGCATTGCTCCAGCCCTGATCCACCAGCATCGGCTTGATCATCGGCGAGCCCAGGGCGTCACCAAGCTTGAAGGTCAGCACCACGGCCAGCCACAGGCCCATGCCCGGCGACGCTAGCAGGCCGCGGTAATGGCGCCACAGCAGACCGACGCCCAGTGGCTCGGCCGCCACGTTGGCAGGCGGCAATTGTTGTGTTTCGGCGAAGCGCCATACCGGCAGCAGCATCAAGGCGACCAGCAGGGTCAGGGCCAGCAGCGACAGGTTCCAGCCAGCGCGGTCGATCACCAGCAGCAGGCCACTGCCGCTGATGATCATGCCCACCTTGTAGCCACCGACCTGCAGGCCGTTGCCCAACCCGCGCCAGCGCTCGGGCAACAGGCGCACGGTCAGGCCGTCGGTGGCGATATCCTGGGTGGCGGCCGCCAGGTTGACCAGCACCAGCAGGCCGAGCAGCAGAGGCAGGTGCGCGCCGAACAGCGTATCCGGCGAGAGCAGTGCCAGGGCCAGCAGGATCGCCACCACCGCGCCCTGCAGCGGCAGAATCCAGCCACGGTGATGGCCCATGCGCCGCGACGACAGGCGGTCCACCCACGGCGCCCATAGCACCTTGAGCAGCCAGGGCAACGCCAGCAGCTTGAGCAGCCCGATCACGGCCAGGTCCACGCCATGCTGGCGCAGCAGCACCGGCAGCGCATGGGCGATCAGCCCCGACGGCAGACCCTGGGCGCAATACAGTGAGGCCAGCAGCACCAGGGTGGTACCGGCCGGGCGGCGCAAATCGGCAGGAGTGGGCGTCATGGTGGCGTCCGCAGTAATTCAGCGGCGCAGCATAGCGCAGGCTTGAAATCGCCAGCATGCTGCGGTTACAACTCGATACCCGAAACCAGTCTCGGCGGCGAACGCCGGCGTGGTGTTTCGGTCTATTCGCCTATCACTTCCCCCCGCCCCTGCGCCGCCCGTGAGCGAAGCGCGGCGCGCGTTACGTTTGCAAACTCCGCGGAGAACCATGGCCACCACACTTATCCACACCCTGCGTCGTCGCTGGTTCAGCATCGGCTTGCTGCTGTGCCTGGCCGTCGGCCTGCCGGTCGGCTGCACCAAGCTGGAAGAAAAAGAGCGCGAGCTGGTGTTTCGCATCGAGCCGGGCACCGCCAGCTGGTTTCACGGCCTGCCTGCCGGAGTGAAAAACATGACCCTCAGCGTGCCCGAGTTCGGCGACAGCCAGAACATCCACGCCTGGTGGTGGCCAGCCCGCAAGGCGGACGCGCCAACCCTGCTGTACCTGCACGGCTCGCGCTGGAACCTGACCGGCCAGCTGTTTCGCATCGAACAGCTGCACGCCATGGGCTTCTCGGTGCTGGCCATCGACTACCGCGGCTTTGGCGAGAGCCGCGGCGAGCTGCCTTCCGAGCGCACTCTTTACGAAGACGCCGAGATCGCCTGGCAGCGCCTCACCGAGCTACAGCCGGACCCGGCCAAGCGCTTTATCTACGGGCACTCCCTGGGCGGCGCCGTGGCGGTCAACCTGGCCGACTCCCTGGGCCGTGGTCGCCATACGCCGCCGCTGGCCGGGCTGATCATCGAGTCGACCTTCACCAACCTGGCCGATGCCGCCACCTCCGTAGCCGCCGAGTACACCTCGCTGCCGGTGCGCTGGCTGCTGTCGCAGAAATTCGACTCCCTGAGCAAGATCGGCGACATCAAGGTACCGGTGCTGATCGCCCACGGCACAGGCGACCGCTACGTGCCGGCGCGCTTCAGCGAAAGCCTCTACCAGGCGGCCAACCAGCCCAAGCGCCTGCTGCTGATCGACGGCGGCAACCACAACAACAGCATGCGCACCGGCAGCCGCGAATACCGCGAGGCGATTCGCACGCTGTTCTCCCAGCAGATGATCGGCAAGGGCTGATCGCGCTCAGCCCGGCAGAGGACTAACCATGCAGGTCATCGATCACCAACCCCACGCCTGGTTGCTGCTGGAAGACGACAGCGGTTTGCTGCTGGACGTGGAATGCCATCACGGCGCCGTCAGTTGCAGCGTGCTAATCCGCCTCAACGAGGAGGAGCTTGCCGAGTACCGCCGCGATGGCCACGCCTACCTGGATCGCCTCGCCCAAGCCATTCATTACAGTGCGCCGATCCTGGCGATCAGTACCTCGCCCTACAAGGCGCGCAAGCTGCGCGGTTATGACGATCAGGTGCTCCAGGCGATCCGCCAGTGGCAGGCGCAGGCTCAGCCCGCTGGTAACGCGACCGGGCAGGATTGAAGATCCATCAGCTGCGCAAGCACGTGGGAATCACTCGATAGCGGCCAGCGCGCCAGGTCGCGAGCGGCCCGCCCCTCAGGTATTCTGCACAGCTGACCACACGGCGCGCATCGCAGCGCACAGGGATTTCGCGTGCTGATTGGCTATCGCTACGAGCGCACCCCAGAGGGCGACCTGCACATTCACTCACACAATGGGGTGATGAACATCGTCGCGCCGCTGATGGGCGCGATCGCCTTTGCCGCCCCGGTTGCATTCGTGGCCATCGCGGTTGCCAGCGACTCCTCGCCATCGGCCAGCCTGGACCCACTGACGATGTTGCTGATCATGCTCGGGCTGCTGCTGTTTCCAGCCCTTGGCCTGGTCGTGACCGTCTACACCGGCATGCGCGAAACCTTGCTGTTGTCACACCTCGACGGCGAAGGCAAACGCCGCACGCGGAACTTCTTTGGCCGTCGCGAGCGGATACACGACGTATTCCGAATCGATAAAGCCAAACGCCTCGAACTGCGCCGCCGTCAAGACGCCGAGCCCGCCCGCACCCAGCTGTGGCTGGTGATGCGCGACGGCAGCGAACACCGGCTGACCACCGACAACGTGCCGGTCATACCCGGCAGCCAACGCACCGACCGCTGGCTGCAAGAACTGGCCGAGTATCTGCAACTTGAGGTGCCGACGGCCATTATCGATCCGGCGACAGTCAAAGCGTCGGTGATCTACAAGCCAATGCCCGCCCCAAACCGCAGGCGCGCCGCCAAGAGTGCGAGGCAGAGTGCCGAGCGGGAATCAGCACCACTGACCAAGGCAGCCGAGACCATCAGCGCTCCAGCACGGGCGTTCTGCGCGTTACTGGGCGCCTTCCTGGCGGTATTCGAACTGAGCCACCTCACCACGCTGCTGCCTGCGCTGTTTACCGGCCGCTTGCGTGTCAGCGGCTTTCGAACGGGAGCGCATAGCTTCTACTGGAGCGAACAACCCCTGGTGTTCTCGTTCAACCTGCTGGTTGGCTATGCCGAGGTGTTGATCATCGGCGTGATCGCCTGGGCATGCGTGCGCGCGGCGCTTGTGGGGCGGTTCAAGGCGGCGCCCTGAACGCTACCGCTCTCCTTCCTCCTTTTCGCCTGGCGCCCACAGTGGGATGCGTGTCGTGGTTCAGATCGCTACCCACCCATCCACGCGCGCACCTCGCTATAATCGCGCCTCGCTACATTGGAATGATGTCGCCAAGGATTGGTGTGCTGTGCCCCTCGCTTCACACCTTGTGTTCATTAACGGCCCTGCCAGCCCTGTGCTCGGTGGCGCTGCCCTGCACGCGAGTGTACCGATGCTCCTGTTACGCAATCTCTGCTGCGCCCTGCTGTTTCTCAACCTGAGCGGCTGTTACAGCCTGTCTCCCATCGATATCGACAAAAGCATCCGCCCCGCCAAAGACGGCGCCACCAGCTATCTGGTGGGCGTGGTCGGTGTCTGGCCGGACGCCAAGTATTCGCTCCATGAACAAAGCCTCCTGCTGCGCCAGAAAGGCGGTGGCGGCTCCGCCTCGGCACGCCTGCGCAACAACGTTCACCTGCGCACACCACGGGACATCCGCGATGGCCGCCGTGGCATCGGTACGCTGTTCGTCATGCCGCTCAAGCCCGGCCAATACGAGCTGTACAACGTTCTGTTCAAACGCAGCGAAGGCACCACGGCCTGGAGGCGCGAGGACTTCTCCATTCCCCTGCAGCTTGAGCCCGGCAAGGCCTACTACATCGGCGACTTCCGCGCGGCCTGCATCGACTACGACGGCCACTGCTCCTTTATCCACAGCTACAACCTGAAACGAGACCAGGCCCTGACCACCGGCAAACACCCCGAACTGCCGCCGCTCCAGCAACTGGAGCTGAAACACATGGAGGGCGCCTACCCGATCATGCTCGACAGCGAAGCCGAGAATGCCGCTGTCTACAAAACGATTCTGTCGGGGCAAGCGAAATGAACAACTTACTGCGCGTCCTGAGCATTGCCGTGCTGGGGCTTTTGGGCGGTTGCCAGGTCAACCACACCCTGCCCGAACCCACGTTGAATCAGCAACTGACGCTGCCACAGGTAAGCGTGCAAACCCTGGGGTCGGTCCCCGGCCCGCTTATCCGTAATCACCTGCGTAGCACCGGCGTCTTCGAGCAGGTTCGCGAAGGCTTCGACCCTGGCGGCTATAACATCCAGGTGGTGTCGCTTGGCGACTACTACGGCTTCAGCAACATTCCCAACCAGTTCCTCAGCGCTTTCAGCCTGTTCATCATCCCGGCCTCCGTGTCCTGGGAGACGGAAATGACGTTCCGGGTCACCCGCGGCCAGGAAGAGGTGGCCACGTACCGAGTCGACAACAAGACCACCCATTACAACGGGTTGTTCGTGCATCCGGATGGCCGCGGCGACAACATCCGCCGCATCATCAACAGCTTCGCCGCCCGGGTTCAGGCCGATGCGGCGCTGTTCAAGCTCACCCCACTGAAGCCCGTGCACACGCCGATGCCGGTAGCGCCAGCAACTCTGCAACAGCACATCGCGTTGATCGTCAGCTATCAGGTAAACGCCGATGGTTCGGTGAGCGACGTGACGGTCGCCGGCGATGCCCCCGAGCTTGCCCGTTCGGCCGTCATGGAAACGGTGCGCGCCTGGCAGTACGAGCCCTGGACGCCCAGCCCCGAGGCACCGGCGACGCAACGAACCAGCCGACCGATAATCCTCAAGACACAGTCCCTGGTGCGCACGCAGGAACAGAGCTGCGCCCAGGTCACCCAGGAACTGAAAGCCTTCGAGCAAGCGTCGCCGGGCAAACCTGTCAGCGATCTGTCGACCTTCCAACAGACCTCGGCACTGCTGTTTCTTGCCGAACTGCGTCAGCAGGACAGTGCGTCCGCGACGGAAGTCGACAAGGCCTTCGCACGCGCACTACCGTGGATCATCGAGCAGTGCCGCGCCGACCCGCAGGCCGATTACTGGAAGTACGTACACGAAGGCGTGAAGCAGCAGAGAGCGGCTGCAGGCCAAACACCTCAGTAACCGCTGCACCAAGGCACGTAACGACAGATTGGTCGTTACGTGCCCCCTTCGCCACACGGCCCGGACCCGGGCTCAGGCCATCTGCCTTCCACGGCACCTCATGCCAGACCAGCACACCGAGACGAATGGACTAGCCGGTGGTCAGATAACAGCTAACCTGTTTTTCGTATCAAGATTATTCGGCCTGGCATTCGCTGCTGCAGGCCCTGCTCGTTAGAACGACTCTCACAACAATAAAAGGAAGTTCGACCATGACCCACCCTCACCATCTGTTGTCCGGCCTGGCCCTCTCCCTGGCGATCGCCAGCACAGGCGCCAACGCTGCCGGGCTGACAAGCGAACACAAGCCCTTCGGCAAGACCCGCGATGGCACGCCCGTGGAGCAGTATCAGCTGCGTAACAGCCACGGCATGCAGGCCACCATCATCACCTACGGCGGCGTGCTGCAGGCCCTGGAGGTGCCGGACAAGAACGGCAAGGTCGAAGACGTGGTGCTGGGCTTCGATGACGTGCAGGGCTATGAGGCCGGCACCGCGTTCTTCGGCGCCACCATCGGCCGCTTCGGCAATCGCCTGGCTGGCGGCGCCTTCGAACTCGATGGCAAGCGTTTCCAGGTGCCGCTCAATGACGGGCCAAATGCCCTGCATGGCGGCGCCGAGGGCTTCGACAAGAAGGTCTGGGAAGCCAAACCGGTGAAGGATAAGGACTCGGTCGGCGTGACCCTCACCTACCTCTCCAAGGATGGCGAGATGGGCTTTCCCGGTAACCTGAAAACCGAAGTCACCTACCGCCTCACCGACAGCAACGAACTGCACATCGACTACAAGGCCACCACCGACAAGCCCACCGTGGTCAACCTCACCAACCACAGCTACTTCAACCTTGCCGGGGCCGGCAACGGCGACATGCTCAAACAGGTCGCCACCCTGCACGCCAGCCACTACACACCGGTCAACAAGACGCTGATCCCCACCGGCGAACTGGCCCCGGTCAAAGGCACACCGATGGACTTCAGCAAACCGACGCCCATCGGCCAGCACATCAAGGACGACCACGAGCAGCTCAAATTCGCCGAAGCCAAACAGGGCGGCTTCGACTTCAACTGGGCGCTGGATACCAAAGGCGACATCAAGCAACTCGCCGCCGAAGTCCACGACCCCGCCTCCGGCCGCCTCCTGCAGCTCTACACCACCGAGCCGGGTGTACAGTTCTACACCAGCAACTTTCTGGACGGCTCGGTAAAAGGCAAAGCCGGCAAGACCTACGCCCACTGGAGCGCCTTCACCCTGGAAACCCAACACTTCCCGGATGCACCGAACCAGCCGACATTCGCCTCAACACGGCTGGATCCGGGGCAGACTTATACACAGAACACGGTGTTCAAGTTTTCGGTGAAATAAGGGGAGATTACATAGCGAGCGGAAGGGCGGTTGTATTTGCCTGCAAGAGTCAAATACATCCGCCTGCATGAGCCTTTCTTGGGGGGCGACCACCAACCACCCGACTCATTTAGGCATTCTCAATCTATTCGATTGGTCTGCATCAGGGGCAGGCTGACTGAACCTACTCCTTGCAGTGGCAAGGTCAGCATCTGGGCTCTGTAAAAACCCGGCAAGGTAGAAACTGCAGAGAACGAACTGGGCTCACGTTCGATTTACCTGGTGCACATGAACATTCCGAGCCCATTCTCAGCGCACCATCACCCCATGCGCAGGCAATTTTCGTACACAGCCTAGAACTGCGTCACCACCGTAACGCCCGTGGTCTCGAAGCGATCCATATTCATCAGCACGTCGATGGACTGCTCCAGGCTGATGGTTTTGCCAACCAGCTTCTCGGGCGCCAGTTTGCCGGAAGCGATCATCTCGATCATGGCGCCATAGCGATGCGCTTGCATGCCATGGCTGCCGCAAATCTCCAGCTCGTGGGCGATGACCTTGCTCATCGGGATCGCCGGCTTGGCGTGATCAGCGAGCATCAGGCCAACCTGCACGTGCCTGCCGCGACGGCGCAGGTTGTTGATCGAATTGAAACAGGTGGTCGGGTGGCCCAGCGCATCGAGCGATACGTGGGCGCCCCCGTGGGTAATTTCCATGACCGCCTCGCTGACGCCCGCCACCTGAGTGGCATTCACCGTCGCCACGGCCCCCAAGGCGCGAGCCAGCGCCAGCTTGTCCTCGGCGATATCGATTGCGACGACATTCGCGCCAATGGCCTGGGCGATCATCACGGCCGATAGCCCCACGCCGCCGCAGCCATGCACCGCTACCCATTGGCCGGCGCTGACTTTGCCTTGATCGACAATCGCCCGAAAAGAAGTGACGAAGCGGCAACCCAGGCTGGCGGCCGTTGCGTAATCCATATGCTCAGGGAGTGCGACCAGGTTCAGATCGGCCTGATGGATGCCCACATACTCCGCGAACGAGCCCCAATGGGTAAAACCTGGCTGAAACTGGGTGTGGCAGACCTGTTGGTTACCGCTGTTGCACTCGGGACAGGCGCCGCAACCGCCTACGAAAGGCACGGTTACACGGTCGCCTACCTTCCACTTGCTCACATCACTGCCGACCTCCGCCACGATGCCGGCCAGCTCGTGCCCCGGCACGTGCGGCAACTGGATGTCCGGGTCATGGCCTTTCCAGCCATGCCAGTCGCTGCGGCACACACCCGTGCCCTTGACCTGGATTACCACGCCGTGGCGTTCAACGCTGGGATCGGCGACCGTCATCAGGCGCGGCGGCTGGGAAAAGGCTTCGTAGACTACGGCTTTCATGGAGCACCTCTGATGAACAATCACTACGGCGTCGGTCCCGCACCACTGAGTACGCAATAGCCAGGCCACTCGCGCATTTACCGCTATAGGCCTGCAGAGCTGCTGCGTTGTCGGGTTGGGGCAGTGCATTCATTATGAATAAACACCCGGAAATTACCTTTCAGAATGGGATTGACAACACGCCGCATGCGAAATGATCCTTCAGTAAAGCCGTTTATATGAAAGGAAACCCGATGTCAGGCGTGGTGGATAAAATAGATATTGCAATATGTGATCGCCTGCAGCGCGATGGCAGGTTGTCGAACGTAAAGCTCGCGCAACAGCTTGCCCTCAGCGAGGCGTCCTGTTGGCGCAGGCAGAAGCGCCTTGAGGAATGCGGGGTCATCGAGGGATACCAGGCAATTCTCAACCGCAAGAAGTTGGGGCTTGGGGTGATGGCTTTCGTGCAGATTTCCTGCACCGATCACAGCGAAGAAGCGACCGCCAAGTTCGAAAGCATCATTGCCTCCGCGCCACAGGTGCTCAGTTGCCACAATACGACTGGCGAGGCCGACTTCCTGCTTCAGGTGGTGGCGCGCGACCTGGACAGCTACAGCCGTTTCGTCGAGAAAGTCCTGAGGACGCTGCCAGGGGTTTCCAGCATTCGCTCCAACCTCTCACTGCGGGAAATGAAGACCACGAACCGATTCCCGGCTACCGAAATCCTGAGCATCTAAGTCAAGGTGCAGCGGGAAGGGGGCGTGAATCGATAGGTTTAGAGGTCGTTCTCGGTCAGAAAACGATCCAGTTCGCAAAGAAACGGTCATTCGCTTCGAGCTGAGCCCGGTGCCCGCAACTGGGTACGGTCACGGGGCTCGCCTGCTTCAATAGGATAGCTGCGGGGCTCGAATCTGCGGGATCGACCAACGCATCGTCCGCGCCAAGGAAAGAACAGGTTAAGAAAAGGGGACAGATTTATTTATTCAGACATTGCCACGGCCGAAAATAAATCTGTCCCCTTTTCCTCGTCCCCTTTTCCTAAAGCAAGGGTATCTCGCTTAACTACCATAAACCATATTGTCAAAACGAGAGACAATGGTAGTGAGAAGAAAGCATGGACAGTCAAGACAACTTCGTCCCTTACTTTAAAAACCGCCATTATAAGCCCACTAAAAAAAACACGAAAAACATGAAAATCCCAAAAACAATTATCGCCGTCGCAAACCACAATAAAAGCCTAGTAGGATTAAGATTAATTTTCATTCTTCGGCCCCTCATTAACCTTATCCCCTAGATCGTAACCTTTACCGCCTACACCTAAAATCGAAAAAAGGGACAGATTTATTTATTCAGCCATTGCCACGGCCAAAAATAAATCTGTCCCCTTTTCTCTGCACTGGCGACCCATTCACCAGGGATATTCTGGATGAAGGTGCTGAGATCTGAGAAATGGAAGAGGTCGCCGAGGTCGAGCAATTGCTGCTGAATAGGCATAAAAAATCCGATATCGGAGAGCTGGTATCGGATTTTCTAGAAGCCCCAGCTTAGACTCAAATTCTTAAGTGAATAGTATTACGACTATACCGGGGACTTCTTTGAGTAACGCTCCGCCAATCTTTTAGCCGAACTTAGAACACTATCCCTCTCCGCGGGGAAGAAAGCAGCAAAAAAGGGGACAGATTTATTTATTCAGCCATTGCCACGGCCGAAAATAAATCTGTCCCCTTTTCCTAGAGCTATAAACGTGGTCTGTCCCTTATTGGCCCTCCAAGTTGAGTTGTTACAAACTCTACGTAATAGATGATCAGTAAAAAAGTCCCGCACAATGGGGGCTCGACGATTAACTTTTACACTTCGCCTTCGGCGCCGGCTTGGGCTCGATCACTAAAGGCAACGCCTCTCCAGTGTTCCCGATTGGTAGCATCTTCCGCACAGCCAGGGCACAGAACAGCTTCGTTCCCTCTGGGGTCTGCCCTGGCCCCATGCCCACGAAGACCTCGTAGCTATTTCCCGCCTCAAGGTCGAAGACCTTCGCATCCATAGGGCAACTCGGCTGGGTGCTGCCGTAGCTGCCCATCACCGCGCCTAGGGTTGAGATCATGAAGGGGGCGTTAGTCGGCACGAGATACTCGGTAGCGACTTCAACGTACATCCCTTCCGCCATACGGATGCCGGGCTTCAGATCGATCATCTTCGGCGCCATACGCTTCGGCATTCCCTCTACCGTCTTCGGCTGCAGCGGAAACTGGGGATACGTCTCGTGCATGCGTCCGCTTTCATACTGCCGGCCAGAAACCGCCATCTTGTGGCGGATCTTTGGAATGCAGTTTTCGGTGAGGCTGTCGCCGTAGACGCTCGAATTCGTGATCACCCGAACCTTGGCGGTATCGGCAGACGGGCTCGGTTCTACGTACGGGACGGAGGAGATGCTGTTGCAGCCTGCGAGCGCACCGGCCAATAGGATAAAACTGATTTTTTTCATGAACGTCCTTGAGCTGTAAAGCGCTCCATCGGTAAGAAAAGGCCAAGCTCGGAGGCGAGGCCCTGATATCAACTGCTGCAACTTTCCGTGGGTGGAGGCTTCGGCGTAACAATCAAGGGGAGCCTCTTCGAAAAGGGGACAGATTTATTAATTCAGCCATTGCCACGGCCGAAAATAAACCTGCCCCCCTTTTCCCGGAGATGGTTTCCAGTTTGGTACGTAGCACTGGCAACTTGATCAGCAGCAACGCCCGATGCGGGCAATGGATGGGGAACCTGTTCGGCTGGTATAGTTGATGGGGTCAGGATCATTGATTCGAGCATACAGCTAAATCAATGACTCTGAACCTATCGATTCCAAGTTTCAACTCTTCAATGCTGGCAACGACAACACTTCATCGTACTGTGGCCAGTCTTCCCTCGCGCGTTTGAGCACACCTTGCATCAACTCGTCCAACTCAGGCACTGGT
>JAAIGF010040103.1_pt1 | contig 31847 bp, 28 predicted proteins | sample 6487441 | NCBI WGS metagenome assembly JAAIGF01 (sample SAMN13974129, study PRJNA590717) | phyllosphere metagenome | biome: pepper field; feature: multiple bacterial spot infested pepper fields; material: pepper leaves; isolation source: leaves from pepper fields | host: Capsicum annuum ... | reverse complement strand
GGCTTGAACGACAACGAGCGCGCGCGCGTCTGGGCCGCGGCCTCGCGCGGCGAAGCGCGGGTGATCGTCGGCACCCGGTCGGCGGTGTTCACCCCGCTGCCGCAGGCCGGCCTGCTGATCGTCGACGAGGAACACGATGGCAGCTACAAGCAGCAGGACGGCATCCGCTACCACGCCCGCGATTTCGCCCTGGTGCGGGCCAAGGCGCTGGGCATCCCGGTGCTGCTGGGCAGCGCCACGCCCTCGCTGGAAACCCTGCACAACGCCTATGCCGGCCGCTACACCCACCTGCGCCTGAAGCAGCGCGCCGGTGATGCACGGCCGCCCCGCGTGCGCATCCTCGATGTGCGCAAGCGGCCGCTGCACGATGGCCTCTCCGCCGATGTGCTGGCCGGTATCGGCGAACACCTGCAGCGTGGCCAGCAGGTGCTGGTGTTCAAGAACCGCCGTGGCTACGCGCCGGTGCTGCTCTGCCACGACTGCGGCTGGACCGCGCCATGCCAGCGCTGCGATGCGCCGATGACGGTGCATGGCGGTGGCCGTCGCCTGCAGTGCCACCACTGCGGTGCGCGGCAGCCGGCGCCCCTGGCCTGCCCGGCCTGCGGCAGCCTCGCGTTGCAGCCGCAGGGCATCGGCACCGAGCGTCTGGAAGAGCACCTGGTCAGCGCCTTCGCCGATTACCCGGTGGTGCGCATCGACCGCGGCACCACCTCGCGCCGCGATGCGCTGGAACAGCAGCTGGCGAAGCTGGGCGACCAGCCCGGCATCCTGGTCGGCACGCAGATCCTGGCCAAGGGCCACGACCTGCCCAAGTTGACCCTGGTGGTGGTGGTCGGCATCGACGAAGGCCTGTTCTCGGCCGACTTCCGCGCTAGCGAGAAGCTGGCCCAGCAGCTGATCCAGGTGGCCGGCCGCGCTGGTCGCGCGCGCGATCCCGGCGAGGTCTGGCTGCAGACCCACCACCCGGGGCACCCGTTGCTGGAAACCCTGGTGAGCGGTGGCTACCACCCGTTCGCGCAGGCCGAATTGAACCAGCGCCAGGCCGCCGGCTTCCCACCGTTCGCGCACCTGGCGCTGATGCGTGCCGAAGCGCAGCAGCTTGAACATGCCAACGCCTTCCTGCTGGCGGCGCGGCAACTGCTGGGCGAGCAGAACGTGGTGGAGGCCTATGGGCCGATGCCGGCGCCGATGCCGCGTCGCGCCGGTTACCAGCGCACGCAGCTGCTGCTGTCCGCGCTGCAGCGGCCGCCGCTGCATGGCGTGCTGGCCCAGCTGGTGCCGCAGCTGTACGCGCTGCCGGAGGCGCGCAAGGTGCGCTGGTCGGTGGATGTGGATCCGACGGATCTGTATTGAGGGGTCTGCCACATCCGCCGGGCATGGCCCGGCGCTACCTCTCAGGTCAACGGTGACATCACGCCGCGCTGGTACGCCGGGCGCTCGCGCAGGCGCGCATACCAGTCGGCCACGTTCGGCAGGTCGGGGCGCTGGATCGGCAGTTCGAACCAGGCATAGATCAACGAACCCAGCGGGATGTCGCCCATCGCGAACTTCTCGCCCGACAGCCACGGCTGCCTGGCCAGCGTCTCATCGGCCATCTTCAGGTAATCACCGGCGCGCACGATGGCGGCGTTAATGCGTGCTTCGTCGCGGTCGGCCGGCGCGGTGCGCATGATGCCCCAGATCAGTTCGGAGTACAGCGCAGCCATCCGCGAGGTGCTCCAGTCCATCCACTTCTCGGCCTGCGCACGTTCCATCGCGTCTTCGGCGTACAGCGTGCCCAGCGAATAGCGCGCGCTCAGGTAGCGCACGATGGTGTTCGATTCCCACAGCGGCAGGCCGTGGTCTTCGATCACCGGCACCAGGCTGTTGGGATTCATCGCCACGTATTCGGCCGACTGCGTGCCGCCATGGCTGCCGCCCACTTCGATGGATTCGTACGGCAGCCCGATTTCTTCGGCGCACCACAGCACCTTGCGGACGTTGCTGGAATTGCGGCGGCCCCAGATCTTCAACATTGCGGATTTCCCTGCCTGCAGCGGTGCGCCACGGTGGCGCGGAATCGCTACGATACGCCCATCAAACGCGATGCGCGTGCATCAACGGTTCTTCTTCGGCAGCGCGCGCACGTAGGACGATTTGCCGTCCTTCTTCAGCTCGAACAGGCCGATGGCCGCCAGCAGGTCGCTGAGCTTGCCGTAGCCATAGTTGCGCGGGTCGAACGAGGCCTGGTTGCCGATCTGGCTGCCGACCGGACCCAGGTGTGACCAGCCATCCTCGCCCTCGGCCGCCGATACCGCACGCCGCAGCATCTTCACCAGGCGCGTGTCATTACGCAGTTCCGCACTGTTCTTGCGCGGGCGCACTTCATCACTGGCCACCTGCCCGCTGGGCGCCTGCCCGGCCTCGGCCTCGACGTCGGGCACGCTGGCGTGGGTCTGGCCCAGGGCTTCCAGGTAGGTGAACTTGGAGCAGGCGTTGACGAAGGGCTCGGGCGTCTTCTTCTCGCCGAAGCCATACACCTTCACCCCATCGGTCAGCAGGCGCATCACCATCGGGGTGAAGTCGGCATCGCTGGAGACGATGGCGAAACCATCGAGGTTGCGCGCGTAAAGAAGGTCCATCGCATCGATGACCATGGCCATGTCCGAGGCGTTCTTGCCCTTGCTGTAGGCGAACTGCTGGATCGGGCGGATGGCGTACTCGTGCAGCACCGCTTCCCAGCCCTTCAGGCGCGGGCTCTTCCAGTTGCCGTAGGCACGGCGCACGTTGGCCACGCCGTAGCGGGCGACCTCGGCCAGGACTTCGTCGATCTTCGAGGCCGGCGCATTGTCGGCGTCGATCAGCAGGGCGATGCGCTTTTCCGGTTCGGACATGGTTTCCTCGGTGGGCTGCAGGCTGAGCGGAGTATCACCCATGGCCACTGGCAGCCATGTGACGTGCGATGATGCAGGGCGACATCCATCCCCCTCTGGAGTACGTCGATGAGCCGCGAACCAGTCCCCCACCTGGTCATCATCGGCGGCGGTTTTGCGGGCCTCTGGGCCACCCGGGCCCTGGCCCGCGAGAAGATCAGGATCACCCTGCTCGACCGCCGCAACCACCACCTGTTCCAACCCCTGCTGTACCAGGTCGCCACCGCCGGCCTGTCCGCCCCCGATATCGCCGCGCCGCTGCGCCACATCCTCGGCCACCAGCGCAACGTGGAAGTGCGCCTGGGCGAGGTCGTCGCCATCGACAAGGCCACCCGCCAGGTGCAGCTGGCCGACGGCAGCACCCTGGGCTACGACAGCTTGCTGCTGGCCACCGGCGCCACCCACGCCTACTTCGGCAACGACCAGTGGGCCGCCGATGCGCCGGGCCTGAAGACCCTGGACGATGCCATCGCCCTGCGCCGCAAGCTGCTGCTGGCGTTCGAGCGCGCCGAGGCCGAACCGGACCCGGCGAAGAAGGCCGCATGGCTCAGCTTCGCGGTGGTCGGCGGCGGCCCCACCGGCGTCGAACTGGCCGGCACCCTGGCCGAGATCGCCCGCCACACCCTGCGCAACGAGTTCCGCCACATCGACCCGGCCAGCGCCAAGGTGCGCCTGGTCGAGGCCGGCCCGCGCGTGCTGTCCTCGTTCCCCGAGGTGCTTTCGCTGAAGGCGCGCCGGCAGCTGGAGAAACTGGGCGTGGAAGTGCTGACCGGCACCCCGGTGAGCGACATCGACAGCCTCGGCTTCAAGCTGGGCGAACAGTTCGTGCCCGCACGCACCGTGGTCTGGGCCGCCGGCGTGGCCGCCTCACCGCTGGCAAAGACCCTGGACGTGCCGCTGGACCGCGCCGGCCGCGTGCTGGTGCAGCCTGACCTGACCCTGGCCGGCCACCCCGAACTGTTCGTGGCCGGCGACCTGGCCGCGGTGAACCAGGCCAACGGCAAGCCCGTGCCCGGCGTGGCGCCCGCCGCCAAGCAGATGGGCAAGTACGTGGCCGATGCCATCCGCGCGCGCCTGCATGGCAAGCCGGCACCGGGGCCGTTCACGTACGCCGACTACGGCAACCTGGCCACCATCGGCCGCATGGCCGCCATCGTGCATCTGGGCAGGCTGCAGCTGTCCGGCGTGCTGGCCTGGTGGTTCTGGCTGGCCGCGCACGTGTTCTTCCTGATCGGTTTCCGCAACCGCGTGGTGGTACTGCTGAACTGGGCGGTGGCGTACTGGAGCTACCAGCGCAGCGCGCGCATCATTTTTGGTGATGACCAGGAAGATCGCCGGCCCAGGTAGATCCACGCCATGCGTGGATGATTGAACCCCGCCTCCCAATTACGACTCAAAGGAATGCCATGACCACCCCCACCGCACAGCAGAAGCGCGCACGCACCGCCCTTGAACAGTTGCTGGGCACCGAAGAAGGCGAGGACAGCGTCGACCTGTTCGTCCAGCATCATCTGGACGAGATCGAAGCCGATTACTGGAACGCGCAACTGGGCACGGCCACGCCGGCGGCCGGCGCGGTGCTGGGCCTGCTGCAGCCACGCGAGCCGTGGGAAGACGAAGGTTCGGTGCACGTCGATTTCGAGCTGCCGGGCGACGTCTCGCAGTATGTGCTGAGTGTCGAGTTCGATGAGGACGGCGAAGTGCTTGGCGTTTCCATGGAGAGCTGAGCACGGCGACGGCATTCACGCACGCCATGTGCAAATGAGGGTGTAGAGCCGAGCCCATGCTCGGCTCCTGAACTGCCAACGCAGCCGAGCATGGGCTCGGCTCTACGCAAGCGCGCCACATGGGCCGGAGGGCGCCATCCACGCATGGCGTGGATCTACATCAGGCCCATTTCGTCGGCGCCCAACTGCATGTACATGAAGGCGGCGGCCTCGTCGGACATCGGCTGGCCCTGCGGAAGACTGTCGAGCCAGGCGGTGATGCGTGCATGGCGATTCTTCAACGCATCGCCCATGGCCTGCTTCTCCGCTGCGGTCGCACGCTCCTGCATCTCGTCGCGCAGCACGTCATCGCTGATGCCCCACTTTTCAGCGAGCGGAATCAGGTCAACCAGATCGGGCGGCACCCGGTCACGGTTCAGGTGGATGGGCCCGGGTGTGGTCGGACCACGTTGCGCGGCCAGCTCTGCGGCGGTGCCGACCTGCCCGTGCTGCAGCGGCGGCGGGGTCTGGGCGCAGGCCGGCAAGGCCATGCCGGTGGTGAGCAGCAGCATCCAGCAGGTCTTCATCGGACGGTCCCTGTGTCGATGGGTGTGGCGATCATGGCATGGGCGGCGTCGGCCTGCAGCCAGGCCAGCTTGCGTTCGCGCGGCTGCTGCTTGAGCTGCCATTCGGCGCGGGAAGCAGACGAGCGGTCCGGGTATTCGCGCACAGCGAGGATGCGCAGCGGCGGCCGGGCGCGGGTGTAGCGGGCGCCCTTGCCGGCCAGATGGGCGGCGAAACGGGCGGCTACGTCGGTGCTGATGCCGGCGTAATAGCTGCCGTCCCGGCATTCGAGCAGGTATAGGAACCACGGGGCGGAGGGACGGGCCATGGGGGGGATTATGGCGTGCTGCACTGCAGCGGATATACTGCCGCCCGAATGCAGGAGAGAGGCGCCGCGCTGGCGCCCGCCGAAGGCGCAGGCTCCCATGATCGCTCAGGCCGGTGGGCTGGAATCCCACCAACCATGCATTCGACTCGCCGAGCTGGAGAGAGGTCACCGGGCACGCCCGGCACGATCCGCCGAAGGGGCACGCGGTTCATCCCGCTGAACTCTCAGGCAAAAGGACAGCGGGAGCGGCACCGGTCATCGTCATCCCGTCATTGCGCAGGCAGTGGCGGTATACGCGCATGGCCGGCCCCACCGCGCCCGGAGCCTGTCCCATGCTGCTGTCCATCATCTATCTCGTTGCCATTTCCGCCGAAGCCATGACCGGTGCGCTGTCCGCCGGCCGCCGCCGCATGGACCTGTTCGGCGTGGTCATGATCGCCTGCGTCACCGCCCTCGGCGGCGGTTCGCTGCGCGACATCCTGCTCGGCCATTACCCGCTGGGCTGGGTGAAGCACCCCGAGTACCTGGGCTTCACCGTGTGCGCGGCGCTGATCGCCACCTGGGTGGCGCGCTGGATGCACCATTTCCGCCGCACCTTCCTGGTGCTCGATGGCCTGGGCCTGATCGCATTCACCCTGATCGGCTGCTCGATCGCGCGCGAAGCCGGCCATGCCATGCCCATCGTGCTGATCGCCGGCATGCTCACCGGTGCCTTCGGCGGCGTGCTGCGCGACATCCTCTGCAACGAGGTGCCGCTGATCTTCCAGAAGGAGCTGTACGCGATCATCTCGCTGCTGACCGGCGCGGTGTATCTGTTGCTGCTGCACTGGGGTGTGGCCGATGCCACGGCGATCCTGTGCTGCCTGGGCGGTGGCTTCGCGCTGCGCCTGCTGGCCATCCATTACCGCTGGGAAATGCCCAAGTTCGTGTACCACGACGAAGTGCATTGATCGCTCTTTGTAGAGTCGAGCCATGCTCGACTGTTCCTGGCAGAAGCAGTCGAGCATGGCTCGACCCTACAAGAGCGGTCAGGCATGACCTTGGTCATGCGGCAATCGCCGGGCTGATTGGCTACCATTGACGCCCCGTCGCCCGCGCGACGGCATCCAGCCACACCGCGTCGCGGTCCCGCCAGACACTCCCCTCCCCCGTTGCCCGCTGCGCGTGATGCGCGAACGGGCGTACATGTCCCTGTGCGTGCGCAGGGCGCAGGATGCCCCATGTCCGCTGTTGAGCCGTCCCTTAGCACCCCGCCCCGTTCCCGCCGCTGGTGGGCGATTCCCGTCGTCATCATCGTGGCCGGTCTGGTGGCCTGGTGGGCCTGGCCGCGCGCCGAGGCAACCGCGGCCGCAGGCCCGGGCAAGACCGTGCCGGTACGCGTGGCCCGTGCCAGTGCCGAACCCCTGCAGCTGCGCCTGAAGGCCGTCGGCACCGTCACCCCGCTGCACAGCGTGGTGGTGCGCAGCCGCGTCGATGGCGAGCTGCTGCGCCTGCACTTCCAGGAAGGCCAGCAGGTGAAGGCCGGCGACCTGCTCGCGCAGATCGACCCGCGCCCCTATGAAGTGAAGCTGGCGCAGGCGCAGGGCACCCAGCAGCAGAACCTGGCGGAACTCGAGAATGCCGAGCGCCAGCTGCAGCGCTACCGCGAACTGCAGAAGCAGAACTACGTGTCCGGGCAGGAACTGAGCGACCAGCAGAGCAAGGTGCGGCAGCTGCAGGGCCGCCGCATCAGCGATCAGGCATCGGTGGATGAAGCGCGCCTGCAGCTGCAGTACACCCGCATCACCGCGCCGGTCAGCGGCCGCGTCGGCCTGCGCCGCCTCGATGTCGGCAACCTGGTGCATGCCAGCGATACCGAAGGCCTGGTGACCCTGGCACAGACTGCACCGATCAGCGTGCTGTTCACCGTGCCCGAGCCGGAACTGCCGGCCCTGCTGGATGCCGTGCAGGCCCAGGCCGGCCTGCCGGTGGAAGCCTGGGACCGTGGCGAAAGCAAGGCGCTGGCGCAGGGCACGCTGTCCAGCGTCGACAACCGCATCGACACCGCCACTGGCACGCTGAAACTGCGCGCGCAGTTCGACAACGCGGGCCTGGCGCTGTTCCCCAACCAGTTCGTCAACGTGCGCCTGCAGCTGGGCGAACAGCCGGCGCTGCTGATTCCCGATGCCGCCGTGCAGTTCGGCAGCCAGGGCAACTACGTGCACATCGTCGACAAGGACAACAAGGCGCAGCGCCGCACCGTGGTGCTGGGCCCGGCCGATGAGGGCCGCGTGGCCGTGCGCTCCGGCCTGCAGGCCGGCGACCAGGTGGTGATCGAAGGCATCGATGGCCTGGAAGACGGTACCGCCGTGGAGATCGTGGCCGAACAGCCCGCTGCTGCAGCGAAGGCGGCCAAGGCCGGCGCATGAACCTGTCGCGCCCGTTCATCCTGCGCCCGGTCGCCACCACCCTGCTGATGGTGGCGCTGCTGCTGTCCGGCGTGCTGGCCTACCGCCTGCTGCCGGTGGCGGCGCTGCCGCAGGTCGATTACCCGATCATCCAGATCACCACGCTGTACCCGGGCGCCAGCCCGGAACTGACCACGCGCACCATCACCGCGCCGCTGGAACGCCAGCTCGGGCAGATTCCCGGCCTGAAGCAGCTGTCGTCCACCAGTTCCGGCGGCGCCTCGGTCATCACCCTGCAGTTCGGCCTGGATGTGTCTCTGGGCGTGGCCGAGCAGGACGTGCAGGCGGCCATCAACGCTGCTGGCAGCTTCCTGCCCGGCGATCTGCCGGTGCCGCCGGTGTACCGCAAGGTCAACCCGGCCGATACGCCCATCCTCACCCTGGCGGTGACCTCGCAGGCGCTGGCGCTGCCGCAGGTGCACGACCTGGTGGATACACGCATCGCGCAGCGCCTGGCGCAGCTGCCCGGCGTCGGCCTGGTCAGCCTGGCCGGTGGCCAGCGGCCTGCGGTGCGCATCCAGGTGAACCCGGCTGCGCTGGCCGCGAACAACCTGGGCATGGACCACATCCGCACCGCAATTGCCGCAGCCAACGTCAACCTGCCCAAGGGCAGTTTCGATGGCCCGATCCGCGCGGTGATGCTCGATGCCAACGACCAGATGCGCAGCGTCGATGAGTACCGCTCCCTGGTGCTGGCCTGGCGCGAAGGCGCGCCGCTGCGCCTGGGTGACGTGGCGACCATTACCGATGGTGCCGAGAACCGCCAACTGGCCGCCTGGAGCGGCACCACGCCGGCGGTGCTGGTGAACATCCAGCGCCAGCCCGGCGCGAACGTGATCGCCGTGGTCGAGCAGGTGCACACGCTGCTGCCGCAGCTGCAGGCCATGCTGCCGGCCGGCGTGCAGATGAACGTGCTGAGCGACCGCACCGAATCGATCCGCGCCTCCGTGCGCGGCGTGCAGAAGGAACTGGTGCTGGCCATCGGTCTGGTGGTGCTGGTCACCTGGGTGTTCCTGCGCAACCTGCCGGCCACGCTCATTCCCAGCGTGGCGGTGCCGCTGTCGCTGATCGGCACCTTCGCGGTGATGCTGCTGGCCGGCTATTCGCTCAACAACCTCACGCTGATGGCGCTGACCATCGCCACCGGCTTCGTGGTGGACGATGCCATCGTGATGCTGGAGAACATCGCCCGCCACCTGGAAGAAGGCGAGAGCCCGCGCGAGGCGGCGCTGAAGGGCGCGGCCGAGATCGGCTTCACCCTGGTCTCGCTGACTGTTTCGCTGATCGCGGTGCTGATCCCGCTGCTGTTCATGGCCGACCTGGTGGGCGCGCTGTTCCATGAGTTCGCGGTGACGCTGGCGGTGGCGATCGGCATTTCGCTGCTGGTGTCGCTGACGCTGACGCCGATGTTGTGTGCGCGCTTCCTCAAGCCGCATGCGAAGGGGTCAGAGCCCCAAGGGGATCTGACCCCGGCCCAGGGGTCGGATCCCGCCAGGGCTCCGACGCCGAAACAGGATGTCTTCGACCGCATCATCGCCGTCTACGACCGCCAGCTGCAGTGGGTGCTGCAGCGCCAGCCGCTGATGCTGCTGGCCACCGTCGCCACGCTGGCGCTGACCGTGGCGCTGTACTTCGCCGTGCCCAAGGGCTTCTTCCCGGTGCAGGATGCCGGCCTGGTGCAGGGCATCAGCGAGGCCCCGCAGGCGATCTCGTTCCAGGCCATGCGCGAGCGCCAGCAGGCGCTGGCGGCGGCCATCGAAGCCGACGAGGCGGTGGCCAGCGTGTCGTCCTACATCGGCGTGGATGGCAACAACGCCACGCTCAACACCGGCCGCCTGCTGATCGAACTGAAGCCGCATGGCGACCGCGACGGCGCCGCCGTGGTGATGGAACGGCTGCAGCAGCGCGTATCGAAGATTCCCGGCATCACCCTGTACCTGCAGCCAGTGCAGGAGCTGGGCATCGAAGACCGCATCAGCCGCAACCAGTACCAGTTCACCCTGACCACGCCGGAACAGCAGACGCTGGAAACCTGGACGCCGAAGCTGCTGCAGGCGCTGCGCCAGCAGCCGGCGCTGCGCGATGTGGCCAGCGACCTGCAGATGCAGGGCCGACAGGCGCGGGTGAACATCGACCGCGATGCAGCCGCGCGCCTGAACGTGAGCGTGGAAGCCGTGGCCGATGCGCTGTACGACGCCTACGGGCAGCGTCAGATCTCCACCATCTTCACCCAGGCCAGCCAGTACCGCGTGGTGCTGGAAGCCGATCCGTCGCGCCAGCCCGGGCCCGATGCCATCAGCGGCCTGCGCGTGCGCAACAGCGATGGCCAGACCGTGCCGCTGGGCGCGGTGGCGCGGGTGGAACTGGGCCCGGCGGCCCTGCTGCGCAACCATGTCGGCCAGTTCCCGGCGGCCACGCTGTCGTTCAACCTGGCACCGGGGGCATCGCTGGGCGAAGCCACCGCCGCCGTGGAAGCGGCGCGCACGCAGATCGCCCTGCCCGAAAGCGTCGAACTGCGCCTGCAGGGTGCGGCGGCGGCGTTCAGCAGTTCGCTGTCGTCCACGCTGTGGCTGATCCTGGCCGCGGTGGTGGTGATGTACATCGTGCTGGGCGTGCTCTACGAGAGCTTCGTGCACCCGATCACCATCCTCTCTACCCTGCCCTCGGCCACGGTAGGTGCGCTGGCTGCACTCTGGGTGAGCGGACGCAGCCTGGACCTGATCGCGGTGATCGGCATCGTGCTGCTGATCGGCCTGGTGAAGAAGAACGCGATCATGATGATCGACTTCGCGCTGGACGCGCAGCGCACGCGTGGCATGACCCCGCGCGAGGCGATCCACCAGGCGGCGCTGCTGCGCTTCCGTCCGATCCTGATGACCACGCTGGCCGCGCTGTTCGGCGCGGTGCCGCTGATGCTGGCCAGTGGTTCGGGCGCGGAACTGCGGCAGCCGCTGGGCTGGGTGATGGTCGGTGGCCTGCTGGTCAGCCAGGTGCTGACCCTGTTCACCACGCCGGTGATCTACCTGGCCTTCGACCGCCTGCAGCGCCGGCGCTCGGCCACCCTCGCCACGCCTGAAGAGGCGCGCGCATGAGCCCCATCGCACGCCTGGCCCAGGCCTGCGTGCAGCGACCGGTAGCGACGATCCTGCTGGCGGTGGCGCTGGTGCTGGCCGGCCTGCTGGCGCTGCGGCTGCTGCCGGTGGCACCGCTGCCACAGGTGGACTACCCGGCCATCGAAGTGAGCGCCAGTCTGCCCGGTGCCTCGCCCGAGTCGATGGCCGCCACCGTGGCCACGCCACTGGAACGCGCCCTCGGCAGCCTGCCCGGCATATCGCGCATCGATTCGGCCAGCACCCAGGGCCAGACCTCGGTGGAGCTGAAGTTCGTGCTCGGCCGCGATATCGACGAGGCCGCGCGCGAGGTGCAGGCGGCGATCAACCTCGCACGCGGGCAGCTGCCCAGCGGCATGCCGGGCATGCCGCAGTACCGCAAGGTGAACCCCTCGCAGGCGCCGATCCTGGCGCTGGCACTGACCTCGGACACGCTGCCACCGGGCCAGCTGTACGACCTGGCCTCCACCGTGCTGGCGCAGAAGCTGTCGCAGGTACCGGGCGTGGGCGAAGTGCAGGTGGGCGGCAGTGCGCTGCCGGCGGTGCGCGTGTCGCTGGACCCGAATGCGCTGAACCACGCCGGCCTGGCACTGGAAGACGTGGCCCAGGTCATCAGCCGCGCCAACGCGGTGCGCCCGCTGGGTGCGGTGGGCGACGACCGCCAGCAGTGGCAGCTGGAAGCGCCGCTGCAGCTGCGCCAGGCCGCGCAGTACCGCGCGCTGGCGCTGAAGGTGAGCGACGACCGCACGCTGCGCCTGGGCGATGTGGCGGTGGTTGCCGATGGCGTGGAAGACCGCTACGCCAGCGGCTTCCACAACGAACGCCCGGCGGTGCTGCTGATCGTCAGCCGCCAGCCCGGCGCGAACATCATCGCCACCGTCGATGCCATCCAGGCGCAGCTGCCGCAGCTGCATGCGCTGCTGCCACCCAGCGTCGACATGCGGCTGGTAATGGATCGCTCGCCGGTCATCCGCGCGACCCTGCACGAAGCCGAACTGACCCTGGTACTGGCCATCGCCCTGGTGGTGCTGGTGGTGCTTGGCTTCCTTGGCCACTGGCGCGCGGCGCTGGTGCCCAGCGTTGCCATCCCGGTGGTCCTGTTCGGCACGCTGGCGCTGGTGGCGCTGATGGGCTTTTCGCTCAACACGCTTTCGCTGATGGCGCTGATCGTGGCCGCGGTGCTGGTGGTGGACGATGCCATCGTGGTGCTGGAAAACATCGCCCGCCATCGCGAACTGGGCGCCGACCGCTGGCAGGCCGCCGTGCGCGGCGCAGCCGAAGTGGGCGCCACCCTGCTGTCGATGAACGTGGCGCTGGCCGTGGTGTTCGTCTCCATCCTGTTTCTGGATGACTTCGTCGAGCGCCTGTTCCGCGAATTCTCGCTGACCCTGGTGGCGGCGATGAGCGTGTCGGTGGTCGTTGCGCTGAGTCTGGTGCCGATGCTGTGCGCGCGCCTGTTCGTCGATGACGCGCAGCACGCCTCGCGCTGGCAGCGTGGCAGCAACGCGCTGTTCGAGCGCGTGCGCGCCGCCTACCTGCGCACGCTGCAGGCCTGCCTGCGACGGCTGCGCTGGCCGCTGCTGGCCTTCGTGGCGGTCATCGCACTCAATGCGTGGTTGTTCCAGCAGGTGCCCAAGGGCGTGGTGCCCAAGCAGGACACCGCACAGCTGCGCGGCTTCGCCCGTGGCGACGACGGACTCTCGTTCCAGGCCATGCAGCCGAAGATCGATGCCTACCGCAAGCTGCTGCTGTCCGACCCGGCCATCGAGGACATCATCGGCTATATCGGCGGCAGCAACGGGGTCAACAACGCCTTCATCATGATCAAGATGAAGCCGCTGGCCGAGCGCAAAGTGTCCAGCCAGGAGGTGATCGATCGCCTGCGCGCGCGCCTGCCCAAACTGCCCGGCGGCAACCTGTACCTGTGGGTGGACCAGGACATCCGCCTGGAAGGCGGCGGCAGCAGCGGCCAGTACGAGTTCCAGCTGCTGTCGGCAGACATGGCGCCGCTGCGCGAGTGGGCCCCGAAGGTCGGCGCCGCGCTGCGCGCCCTGCCCGAGCTGGTGGATGTGGAAGCTCAGGGCGAGGCCGGCATGCGCCAGGTGGTGCTGGACATCGACCGCGAGGCCGCCGCGCGCTATGGCGTGGACCTGAAGACCGTGGCCAACATGCTCAACAACTCCTTCAGCCAGCGCCAGGTCGCCACCCTGTACGACAGCCTCAACCAGTACCGCGTGGTGATGGAGCTGGACCCGAAGCACACCCAGGACCCGGGCACGCTGGCGCGCTTGCAGGTCGTGGACGGCAGCGGCCAGCGCATTCCGCTGTCGACCATCGCCAGCTGGCGCTACGGCATGGCGCCGGACCGCATCTACCACAGCGAACAGTTCGCCTCGATCTGGATCGAATTCGCACTGGCACCGGGCGTCGGCCTGGAACAGGCCACGCAGGCGATCAACGCCGCGATGGCGAAGCTGATGCTGCCACGCACCGTGCAGGCCAAGCTGTCCGGTGAAGCCGGTGGCCTGGACAGCCTGCGCGCGCGGCAGCTGTGGCTGGTGCTGGGCGCCACGCTGGCGGTCTACCTGGTGCTGGGCATCCTCTACGAGAGCTTCCTGCAGCCGCTGGTGATCCTGTCCACCCTGCCCTCGGCCGGCATCGGCGCGCTGCTGGCGCTGTGGGTGTTCGGCAACGAACTGAACCTGATCGCGCTGCTTGGCTTGTTCCTGCTGGTGGGCGTGGTGATGAAGAACACCATCCTGCTGGTGGACTTCGCCCTGGCCGGCGAGCGGCGTGGCTTGACCGCGCAGGATGCGGTGATGGACGCAGCACGGCTTCGCCTGCGGCCGATACTGATGACCTCGCTGGCGGCGCTGCTGGGCACGCTGCCGCTGATGCTGGCCAATGGCGAGGGCTGGGAACTGCGGCAGCCGCTGGGCATCGCGATTGTGGGCGGGTTGCTGGTCAGCCAGTGGCTGACGCTGTACACGACGCCGGCGATGTATCTGGCGTTGGCGAGGATTCGGGCGGGGTGGTGAGTTCGGGCGGTTCATCCACGCATGGCGTGGATCTACTGTAGAGCCGAGCCATGCTCGGCTGCCGTTCGCGGTGGATCAACAGCCGTCGAGCAAGCTCGACGCTACGGAAATGCGGCGTCCATGCATTCGTCAGTGGCGCACGACGAACCCGCCGGACCGGCCGCTGGATGGCGCCTGCAGCTCCTCGTTGAATGCCGCTTTGATGGCCGCGATGGCAGCGTCCCGGTCCATGCCCTGGCTGGTCACCAGCGCATCGGCCACGTGCTGGGCAACATCGGCGAGGATCCGGCCCCAGGCACGTTCTTCCTGGATGTCGGGACGATCCTCATACAGCCCCACCTTCAACGAAGCATGCAGCCCGCGTTCGGCGATCCACACACGGATCATCTCGACGGACGATTCGTCGCGTTGTGCAGCGTCAGGGATGAGCAGTTCATTCATGGCGGCAGCCGAAGGGACAGGATGCCGGATTGTGGCTCATATCCACGCGTGGCGGGGATCTACCAGAGAACCGGTGTCACCACCCCGGCGATGTACCTGGCGCTGTCGCACTTACGCAGCGCCAGGCGCATCGCCGGTGCGGACGGGTCGGCCTCCAACTCCGACCGACCCTGATCGCGGCCGCACCCCCGCAGGCGCTGGCCGCCATCCACACACGTGCCGCGATCAAGCGGCTTCAGACACCTTTACTTCACGACGGGCGCGCACGGCAGCGGCCAGGCGCTCCAGCACGTCCACGGTGGTGTCCCAATCAATGCAGCCATCGGTGATGCTCTGGCCGTAGACCAGCGGCTGGCCTTCCACCAGTTCCTGGCGGCCGCCGACCAGATGGCTTTCCACCATCACGCCGACGATGCGCTGCTCGCCGTCTTCCAGCTGGGTGGCGATGTCCTCGATCACTTTCGGCTGGTTTTCGGGGTTCTTGAGGCTGTTGGCGTGGCTGGCATCGATCATCAGGCGCGTCGGCAGCTTGGCCTTGGCCAGTGCCTGGCAGGCCTCGCCGACGCTGGCCGCGTCGTAGTTCGGCTGCTTGCCGCCACGCAGGATCACATGGCAATCCGGATTACCGGTGGTCGACACGATGGCGGTGCCACCCTGCTTGGTGACCGACAGGAAGTGATGCGGGTTGGACGCTGCGCCCACTGCATCGGCCGCGATCTTGACGTTGCCGTCGGTGCCGTTCTTGAAGCCGACCGGGCAGGAGAGGCCCGAGGCCAGTTCGCGGTGCACCTGGCTTTCGGTGGTGCGCGCGCCAATGGCGCCCCAGGCAACCAGATCGGCGATGTACTGCGGCGAGATCACATCGAGGAACTCGACACCGGCCGGCAGGCCCAGCTTGTTGATGTCGCGCAGCAGGCCGCGGGCAATGCGCAAGCCCTTGTCGATCTTGAAGCTGCCGTCCAGGTCCGGATCGTTGATCAGCCCCTTCCAGCCCACCGTGGTGCGCGGCTTTTCGAAGTACACGCGCATGACGATTTCCAGTTCGCCGGCCAGCGCATCGCGCAGGGGCTTCAGGCGCTGGGCGTATTCGATGGCAGCGTGCGGGTCGTGGATCGAGCACGGGCCCACCACCACGGCCAGGCGGTCGTCACGGCCATGCAGGATCTCGTGCAGGGCCGCGCGCGAGGCGCTGACGGTGTCGGAGGCTTCATCGTCGCAGGGCAGCATCGCCAGCAGCTGGGCGGGCGGTGTCAGCGGTTCGATGGTGCGGATGCGAAGGTCGTCGGTGTGCGGGGGCATTGCGGGGGTTCTCCGGAACGTTGGGGGTCCCCAGCGTGGCGACATGAAAAAAGCCGCCAGGTTCGCTGGCGGCTTTCGGGAATGCGTCTGAAGGTTTCTTCAGGGTGAGCGCAGTCCTTCCTCCGCCTGGGGCTTCGGAAAGTAATACCAATAAAAGTTGGCGTGGACGGCGTTCATGGGGTGTATTGATAGCACAGCTTTTGCGCAGTGCAAAATGTTTCATCGGCAACTGCGGGAGCTGTTCAGGCAGCTCAGTCCACTCCGATGCTCAGTGCTGCCGCGGCGATGGCGTGGCAGCCGCAGGCAAGACGATGCCCTTCCAGCACGACGGGCTTGCCTCCCATGAAGCGCGCCGGGTTGCCCTCAACGAATGGGAAGGTGCCCCCATGCAACGGGCAGGTGGCTTGATCCCCCACTACAGCGATGGGATGGCCGTTGACCTCGTGCGTGCCGTCGCACTGGCAGTCCACCACTTCGCCGCCGCTGCTGGTGGCGTCTCCCAGACAGATAGGTGATTTCATCTTTGATCAACAAGCGTAGGGTTTTCCGACGGTTGAAACCCACTGGAATCTGGGCAGATCATCGGGCTCAAGCTTCCACCAGGAAGATCAGCGTGAATATGCCGATCAGAGACCACGGGGCAAGAAGCAGAACCAGCTGAAGCGTGAACCAGAATGACCTCCTGCCACGTTGCCACGGCTTCCGTTTAATGGCGTACAGCCACATCAGGATGGTGGACGCAATTGTTCCCACGCCGACCACCCACATGACAACACCAGCAACGGCGAGCGCCTCCATTTCACTCAGCCTGAGCGAGCGGAACCCGAACAGCGCCGCGTACACGGTACAAAGGAGAACTCCGGACATGAACAACCCAAACCGGTACCAAGCGGATACGTCACTGCGGGATTCTGATTTTTTCATGGCATTGGATTCTTGATTTCTGATGTGGCAATGGACTGATACAGATCGCACCGGTGCCGAGCAGCAAACGGGCTATGTCCAGGTAAAGGGCTATGAGAAAAGGCGCTTGGAGCTGCAGGGTGACCGCGCACACGCGCTACGGGGTCGACGAGCACCGCCTATGGCAGCTTTGAAACATCTACGTTGGTCAGCTGCCCCCACCTGGCACCCGCCACATGAAGGGATCGGCTGTTCGATGCTGGGCATCGTTACGCGCCGTTTCCCCGTCACTGGGCGGGCGCACCATCTGGATCATCGCGCTGCCATCGGCACCGGCGTAGACCACGGCACTCACGCCGCCCTGGTGGTAGCTGGCAATGGCGCCCAGGCCGATCTGCACCACAGGGCTGGTAATGCCCACATTGCCGATGCGGCGGCCGATGTCGTACCCCTCGTCCACGTTGTTCAATTCCAGGCCATGCCCGTCTGTGTTCAAGGAATGCAGAGCCGCATTCAAGGCAATACCCAGTGCGGTACCGTCGTGGCTGTCGTGGAAAACACGCACGGGGGTATGACCTTCGGGCAACGTTGCCAGCGCCTGTTTCCAGCCCTCGGCCAGCGCCTGGGCCTGCAGGGCGGGCTTCAGCAGCTTGCCCTCGGCATCGTTCAGCATCACCTTGATCGGCCGATGCAGATGCCCCAGGTTCGGCATCCGGTCGAATTCGTCGATCTGATGCTTCGGCCAGCGCACTGGCAGCCAGGGCGTCTGCGTGAACTTGCCGGGGCCGACGTTGTTGGTGTGCTTCCAGAGTTCGGGGAGGGTTGCCTGCCACTCTTCGGTGGGGAGGGTGCCGGGGAACCAGGGATCCTGTACGCCACGTGCACGTTGCCGGGCCTCGTACTCCTCCCCGACGTGCCGCTCGGCCTCGAAGTAATGGAACCACAGCTTGCTCAGATCAAATCGCGTGTCCTGGTTGTTCTCGCGATAGGTGGGCGCATAGGGGCGCAGATAGCGGTCCACCCGATCGCTGCGGGCCAGTGTGATCACGGCGGTCGTGTCAATGACGGAGGGGACGTAGTAGCCGTCGGCAAGCCCCGGAGTACCGCGCACCCGATAGCGGCTGCGCATGGCCTCTCCGTCACGAGTGGCAAGCACGGTTACCGGTGGTTCTGGATGGTCTCCCATGAAGGCGTAGACATCCTCGATCATCGACTGCGCATGGGTTGTGTTGGCATCTTTCTGCCACAGGAACAACGTCACTCCCAGCGATCCGCCGTTTCGTCCTGAACTGATCAACCCTGCCGCTCGGATGTTCTCTCGTTCTCCGACATTCGGCGGTTCCACGGCAAAGCTGGGAATCGGCCAGTAAGCAACCGCATCGCTGACTGCGTACTTGAACGCTGCACCCATTCTTATCGCAGCGCTGTCTCGGCGCCATTGCTGCGAGGTGGTGTAGTCATGCGGGTCCTGCGAATAGATGGACGCAAAGTCGTCGTGCTTTTCTTGAATCTTTGACCACGCTTCGGACTGAAAGCGTTCGCCAGGCGTAATTCCGAGCCCGCGGATCTCCAGCGACCACGTTGGATCATCTCGATCAACCACCTCTGGCCCGGCGACCGGTTCAGTGCTTGGCACCGACTGCAGCGGTGATCTGCTGGTCGCCGCATTGAATGCCCAATGCCCGCCAAACGCCAGTGCCACCAAGGCGCTGAGAGCTGCCCCACCCAGAAGAACTGCTTTTGTCATATACCCCATCTCCTTCGTGGTCATCGCAGCACCTGTGTCATCTGTGAGCGCCAAAGCCAACAACAATGCCCCCCATGAAATGCTCAGCAGGCACGCAGACCAGACGTAGGGTTTCGCGCTTGGGCGCGCATCCTGAAAATTCAACATGCTCAGCCGCCTTCCGGAATATGGCCATCGACCAGGGAGGGCAGCTTCTTAAGATTCACCAAGGAGGCAGGGGGAAACTCACCAGTCAGGTAGTACTTTCCCGATGCCTGCACCAATTTTTGTACTAGCGGGTCCAGCGCAGCCCACTTCGGGTTGTCTTTCATCTTCTCCGTCATCTCCTCCGTCATCCGCCAATCCGCCATCAACGTCAGCAGCTCCCGCCACTGCGGATCGTCCAGGCTGTGCCCTTGCCCGATCGCCACATCCATTGCCGTCACCCAGCGATGGTTCTCCGGATCACGCAGCACGCCAGAGTGGTAGCTGTTCTCGTCCAGCACCTCGTCGGAGCGACTCATCCACTCGCGTATCTCGTTGGGTGTCATCTCGCGCTCTTTGCCTTTGAGCCAACCGGCTGCACGGATTTCACTGGTCTGGTCGTCTTCTTCCTTATCCTTGTTGTACTTCTCCAACGCAGCCTCTGGGCTGAGCCGCATGTACTCCTTCGGCAAAGGGATGCCCGGAAATTTTGCACTGGCTTTACCCAGCGCCGCATGCACACTCACAACGTCTGGCCGGTCCATGCCGGGCGTGGTGGGCGTCCCCTTCACTGCTTCGCCACCGAACATCTGGGGTGCGTGTGGCGGCACCAGCGCCTCACCATTGATGAGTAATTGACTGTTCTCGGCCATGGCTACCGCAGTGGCTACATTGGCCGCGCTCATCCCACCTGCGTACCTCGGTTCGCCTTTCGCTCGCAATGCGTGGTGCGCCGGTGCATCGCCGACCATCACGGGTTTGCCATCGCGATGGCGCTTGGTCCACATACGTTGCTTGAAGCCGATTTTCGCCAATCGGGTCATGCCGGGGCGGCCGCCATCGACAAGATCAGGCACGCCCAGCGTGCCGATACCCGATACATCGGCCAGCCCTACCGTGGTGTCATCGGGGCTGAAGTACAGGTACACCTTGCCGCGGTTGTCGCGCTCGGGGAATACGAGCATTGCACCGTCCTTGCCCAGTCGCTGGCCTTGCCCCGCGCTCCAGCGAGCGCCTGCACGCCCATATGACTTGGCTTGACCGGCCGCCAGGTCATCCAATGAAGGCAACGCATAGGGTGTCTTGGTCATCCGCTCGACAATGCGCTGCAACGTGCGCAGTGTGTCTCCCCCGGCCCGCGTCTTCTCGGCAATGAGGGAGTAAGGGCTGGCCACCATGATCGCGCAATCGGCGCAACGCGCGCCGCGGTCGATCAGCAAGGCCTGCGACAGCAAGGTGATCAGCGTGCCTTGGCTGTGGCCCATGATGGTGATGGTTTCGGACGGGTAGATGCTGCGTATCGTGGTAACCAGCGCTGCCAACCGCTCGGCGGCCAGCACGAAGTAACGCCGATGCGGGCAGGCGCCCATGAACTTGGTGCGATCCAGGTGCGGATTGGCGAAATGCCGCTTGAATGCATCGAAACCCTCGCCATACATCTCCGGCAGGTTGTTGGTGGCATTGACAAAGAACCCGCCCGGTTTACCGAAGTGGCGATCAAGACGGTTGCCATTCTTATCCTGGTACTGGGTGCGCACCTTGGCGGGATCGCCGTTCTCATCCCGCAGGATCTCGTTCTTTGCCGCACGGTAGCCCCAATAGAACGGGATCAGCACGCTCTTGGCGTGTGCGTCATTTCGCTTATAGAGATTGGTGTCGGGGTCATCAAGGGTCTCAGCATCTTCCTTGCTCCGCGTCCTGCGATCCTTGCTCTTCGCCTCCCAGAACTGTTCGCCATACCGCCCCGGCTTCAGATCCTGCCGGTCCAGCCGCTCATTCAGCCCCTGACACAATCCAGTTTCCACCGAGGCATAAGATGCACCCGGGTCATTCACCCCATGCAGAAAGATCACCACGCCCGGCCGTGCCCGCGGGATGGCCACGTTCTTCGGCTGGGTGGCATTGGGCAGCAACCGGGTAGCGAGATTGTCCGTTACGATGCGCTCAGCCATCGGTCTCTCCTTGTGCATCCTCGATCTTCTGCCGCGCCTGTATCTGCACGCGCTGCATGCCATCACGCTGCACGGCTTCGCCCAGCCCTTCGGCGTCGGCAGTGCCCTGCACGGTGTCTCCATCGTCAAGCGACAGCGAGTGCTGCACGCCTGCGGCAACGGCCTGCAGATCGCCTTCGTAGTGGAAGCGCAGCTGCCGGCTGGCCGGCTCCCGCGCAAATGCCGGCGTGTCGGCGCTTTCGGTCTTCGCGCCCAACCAGTCATGGCGCGCGGCATGCACCACGGCGGCTCCGTCGGTGCCCAGCTCGATGCCGCCGCCAAGCGTGAGATAGCTGCCGTCGCCGGCCACCAGACGAATACGGGGTGCGGAGATCACCACCTCGCCCTCGCTCGCCGCCAGCAGCAGGTTGTTTTCCGCACGCGCCTGCAGGTCGGCCTGCTGCGCCTGCAGGATCACATCGCCGTGGTTGGCGATCACCTGCAGGTGCTCATCCTGCGCGTAAAGGGAAAGCCCACGCCCCGCCATCAGCCGGGTGTGGCCGCCGCTGCTGCTCTGTACATCGTCGGTTGCCACCACATCGTGGTTGCGGCCGGCGTACTGCAATTGGGAAGCCGGGGTGGCACTTACCAGTCCCCCTTCCGCCGCCACGGCCACAAGCGGTGCACCTTCCCCTGGCGTGTTCGCATCGGGCCATTCGCGCAGGGCGCGCACAAGCTCCGCCATGCCTTCGTCCTCGAAGGCTGAGGCACCACGCGCGGTGGCCGCCTCACCCAGGCCCCGGAAAAGCTGGGTGCAGTCGTCCAGGAGTGCCAGCAGTTCCTGCCGGTCCAATTGCTCGCCCGACGCCATCTGGCGCGCATAGGTGCTGACCAGCACACCATGCGCAGCGCGTAGCGCCAGTGCAGCATCGGTCCGCAGTTCGGCACCCTCGCCGCGGGGGGATGCGTGGCCGTCCCTGCGTGGCGTGCTCAAGTGGCCCAGGTTCAGTTCGCTGGAAAATGGGCTGGCGGCCAACCGCGTGCGGACTTCACCTGGGGTGTTGTCCATCAGCAGTTCGCCATAGCCCTCACCGCGATGCTCGCGCGACTGGATGCCTGCCAGCGCGCGGTTGCCGGGCAGACCGCGCTGGCCACTGAAGTTCGGCGGCGCGTTGCGTCCGTTGTGCAGCGCGCCGACGACTACTGGCCGGTCGATATCCCCGTGCAGGAACGCTACCAGCACTTCCTGGCCAACGCGCGGCAGGAACTGGTACCCGAAGCCATCCCCTGCTCCGGGCCAGACCACCCGTACCCAGGTCGAGGAGCGCTCACTGGCCTCCGGCGTGTCGGAAGGGTGCTGGTCGGGCTCCTGCCAGTGAAAGCGGATGCGGATGCGGCCGAGTTCGTCGGTATGGACCTCCTCTCCTGCAGGGCCGACCACGATAGCGGTCTGCATCCCCGGGGCGGTAGGCCGGTCGAGAAGGTCAGCGTAGGCGGGCACCAGCGCTGTGCCTTCGGCCACGGCGGTGAAACGCAGGTGGTCGCCGTAGCTGGCGGCCAAGCACTCATCCATCGAGGCCTCATCCGCCGCGCAGTCAGGCTGCGCTGCTTCAGGCAGATTGTTGCGCAGTTCGAGATGAGTCGACGTGGTGATGAATGTCCGTCGCCGCTGCCCAGCTTGCGAATGGGCAGGATGATCTTCGAGTACGAAGCCGGTAGCGAGAGGAAGATCACTGGGTGGCCCTTCGCCGATGAACGAGACCGCCTTCATTTCCTCTGCCTGCATGCGCAGGCGAGCGTACGTGTCCAGCTCCCGGTCGTGGTCGGCGTAGTAAGGGGCCAGTGCCTGATAGTCGCTCAGGGAGCGGTCGGCCTGTCGGCTGTTGCTGTCCTGCGCCACTGCTGCTTCGTCGCGACCACGCAGCGGGCAGCCTGCACGGTAGTCTTGGCTGGCCAAGGCGACACTGCGGGGGATGAGGTGGGACATCCGCTGCCACTGGCTGATCCACTGCTGGCGTCCGCTGGCAGGCGTACCACTGGGGCGGAAATGCAGCGAATGCGGTGCATCGGCCGCGATGGCCCCGGCATCGGTGAGTACCAGCTGGTGACTGCACTCATCGCTGCCGCCTTCAAACCTGAAGAAGTAGGCGATGCCCTCTTCTGCCAGAAGCCGGTCAATGAAGCGTAGATCACTTTCATTGAACTGGACACAATAGGACCGGAGGGCGTAACTCCGGTTGAGCAGTGTCTCGTAGGAGAAGCAGGAGGCGATGACGGGATTGCGGCTGATGTGCTCGTCAAGAATCGAAGAGACAATTTCAGGTACGGTCCTGTCCTGGAAGATCCTGCAGGTTCGGCGGCGGTCCAGCATCGACAGTGCCGACTCCACCGAGAGTTCGACAGTCGCAAACTGCCCTGTACCATCGCCAGCGGCCACACCGGACACGATGCCGCACAGCCAGCGCCGCTGCTGCGCCCCCGTATCCAGGCCGAAGGCAACGACCCGGCCTCTCAACGTCTCTACCTCTGGCGCGGCATCAGCGGCGAGGCAGAGCACCGTGAGCTGAAAAGGCTGATTCAGGGCGTCCTGGTAGCGCACCGCGTGCGGCCATAGTGCCGGCGCTGCCGCCTGGCCAGGCCAGCGGACATCAATCCGACGGTGCAGAGACTCCGCCGACAGGAACTCAGGGGATCGCCATCCTTTCATCCAGCACGCTCCTTTGAAGATGCGTCGATCAGCACATTCATCAGCGTGCCCGCTTGGGCACTAGGAGCGATTGCATCTTCTCTCGGTCGAGGAGAGTGATCCGAAAATCAGGCCTAATGCGACATCACATGTCACCACAGGACAATAAACTGCCTCCCGTCCGGTCGGCGGCTGCGGCTGGGATGGCAGATCGGCGACCGCTTAGCGCCAATCACGTCAGCGCTTTCGGTGCACTTCCACATCCAGCAGCAGGCCTTCGTGGATGTCCACCCAGCGCTCCACCACGCGGTCCAGCTCCTTCTGTGCCTCGTCCAGCTGCTCGGGGTTGAGCAGGGAGCGGGCGGTGTAGAGATCGGAGACGAGCTGCCGCAGCGTCGATTCCAGGATGGCGACCGACGGCCCTTCCAGCCCGGGCAACTGCAGTGCCGGGCTATCGCCAAGGGTTCCGTACAACGTGACCTGGAGCTTGCTCTGCATGATCGACTTCCCTGCGGGTAGACATGGGCAGTCGTCATGTTTACCGCGTATTGGTGACAGGCGCATGTGCCGTGGCGTGCTCGCTACTGCTGCTGGACGGCTTGAGCTGCAGAACGCGCCCGCCGGCAGATTCAGTCCAGGCAGACGTTGCGCGCACCCGCGTCGATGGCTATGGTCGAGGACGACTGCGCAGACAGCAGAAAATTTGTCGGCGCCGCTGCGAAACTCGCGAGGAGTACATGAAGGGAAAATGCTGACGATTGGATTGTTCGTTTGAGTACGGAAATCCGTCAGTGTGGCCGTCCTTCCTGTGCAGTCCATCCCGTTACTCCCTGGGCCCGTGCCACGTTGATGCCGGTGGCACGCACTTCTTCCAAGCTTCTTCGCCTCGCCGTTTCTATCCTGCCGGGTTTCCACCCGGGGACCGCCCGCTACCCGATCTACGAATAAGCTGTCGCGATTGAACCGATCGGCTGCGTGCCGCGTGATGCACCCGGGACTTCTTTCCCGCGAAGTTCAACGCCAGAAAAATGCGGGTGAAACAACGGATTTCATGGCCTCTGGCGTATGCAATACTGCGCCGCATTTTCATGGCTGTCGCGGATGCCCTTGGTGCTGCGCGCAGGCATGTGCACTAGATGGATTGCCACCGAAAAAGGGTGGCCGGGTCGGCAAAGCCCGTGGAGATGCTGTTTACGCTTGCCGGCCGGCGTCGCTTCGTGCGGCGCCGGCTGGCAATCCGTCCGCGTTCCATGGCGGGCGGTGCGTGGGGGCGCTTGCGCCCGCCGGTATCAGCATCTCCCGGTCTTTGCCGCCACGTACCGTCCGCCACCTATTCCGGTGGCGCTGCCGTGCTCTCTGTACGGAGCACACGCCATGAACGCAAAGCACGTTCCCTTCCCTGGTAGCGGCCACAACGACCCGGCGAACGCCGAAGACGCTGTCCCTGATTCCCACGGTTTCATCGCCAACCTGCAGCGCATCGGCGCGGGCTGCGGCAGCGATGGCCTTCCTTGGCCTGAACCGAACCTTCCGATCGGCCGACGCATCCAGTTGGCCGATGCCGATTGCGCCCTGACTGGGCTGCGCATCGTGCATGAGGTGATGCTGGCCGCCGAGCGCAGCCGCCAGCATGGCGGGCCGGAGCATGATGTCGGCCCGCGGGTGATGGAAGGTCTGATGATGGCCTGCCTGGAGCTGGGTACGCACGCGGCAGAGCGGGTGCGGCCGCAGTAATCAGGCATTGGCGGATGACCGGGGAGCCGCCGGGCATGGTCCGGCGCTACCTGGGTGCGTGGGAGGGTTCATCCACGCATGGCGTGGATCTACTCGTGGGTTGCCAGATCGTGCAGGTGCTGCGGCATGGCATCCACGGCGCCTACCGTGTTGGTGGTGGTGAAGTACTCATGCCAGCCTGTGGCGCTGATGCCGGCGACCAGTGCATCGGCGTTGGCGCGGCTGGCGCATTGCCAGACGGCGTAGAACTGTTCGGCGCTGCCATGCGGTACATCACGGGCGATGCGGCCCATGGCCAGCGGCGTGATGCGCGCCGCGTCGAACTGCTGCATGCCGGCGCCGATGCGTGCGAAGAAGGCCGTACGCTGCGCGGGCGGAAGTGCAGCCCAGGCGGGGGTGGCGGTGTAGTGCTCGATGAGGATGTGGGGCATTGGGGCCTTCCTTGGGGTGTTGGGGTTCATGCGTCCGCCGGGCATGGCCCGGCGCTACCCGCGTGGTGGGGTTGCCGGTTATCGGCCGGCGTTACCGGAGGGAGCGTTGGGCGCGCTTGCGGATGTACGCGTTTGCTGCGCTGCTGTGTTCGCGTTGCCAGCGCGCGCAGAGGTCGCGCACCCACTCGGGTTGCGTCTTGCTGGCATCGTTGAGCCAGTTGCCCACCGAATCCTGCACATAGCGTTCGGGGTCGTTGGCCAGGGCGTCCAGCAGCGGCAGTGCGTGTTGCGGCTCTTGCTTGAACACGGTGATGTGCGTGGCCCACACACCGCGTGGGCGCAGGGCTTCGCAGCCGAAACGGCGCAGGTACGGTGAGGCTTCATCCACCCACGGCAGCAGCAACTGCAACGCCTGGAACGGCGCAGCCACCAGATCGGCGCGCACGGCCAGCCATGCCCATTCGCGCACGCCGAAGTGCGGGTCATCGGCCAGCGGCCGCAGGGCCTGCAGCTTGTCAGCCAGAGCCAACGTGGTATCGCTGCCAATCAGGTAACACGCCCAGCCACGCACGGTGTCCGACGAGTGCGACTGCCAGTACGAGGCGTCGCCCTGCCCCGCCTCGCGCAGCAACGCGGCAGCCAGGGCCATGCGCTGAGTGATGCCCTTGCTCGCCGCATCGCGCATGCGCCGCATGGCAGCCTCAGGCAGCCGCGCAGCCGCCTGCAGCAGCGTTGCGAAGTCCACTGCAAGGCACTCGGCCAGATGCGTGCTGGAGGCTGCACCGGTGTCAAGTTCGTGCTGCCGCGCGGCGCTGATGACGGCGCTCATGGCGTTGCCTCGCGCCCGCTGTCGGTGTGCTGCCAGACCTTGGCCAACAACTGCGAAAGCTGCGCCTGCTCACGGGCATCCAAGCCGTTGAACAGCCCACCGATCCACTGCGTGTGCTGGTTGAACAGTTCCTCGGCCAGGCGCCTGCCGCGGGCGGTGAGCACGATCTGCAGGCGGCGTCCGTCTTCGGCATCGTGCTTTCGCTGCAGCAGCCCCTCGCGCTGCAGGCCGTCCAGCAGGCCACTGATGGTGGCGCGGGTGACGCCTGCGCGTTCGGCCAGCTCGTGCGGGGGCAGCGTGCCGCCGGCGCCCTGCAGCAGGAACAGCACGATGAAGCGGCCTTCGCTGAGGCCATGCGGTGCAAGCCGGGTGGCGCAGTCGCGGTCGATGGCGGCGGACAGGGAAAGCAGCTGGAAGCACAGGCGCAGCTGCGCCAGGTTGGCATGGCCGCGGCGGGTGGCCTCGTCGACGAGGGCGGTGTGTTTTGCTTCCAGCATTGCAACCACCGATATGATTAGGCGGCTAATAATATCCCGATTGAATGGAACTGCAAGCTTGTGCTGTATGCCCCATCCACGCGTGGCGTGGATCTATCGGGCCTGAGGCAGCTGCAGGCGGGCGATCAGGCCGCCGCCTTCGCGCTCCAGAAGCTGCAGCTGGCCACCATGGCTGCGTGCGGCATTGGCGGCCACGGCGAGGCCGAGGCCGGTGCCGCCGGTGGCGCGGCTGCGCGAGCTTTCACTGCGCTGGAAAGGCTGCAAAAGGCGCTCGCGGTCTTCTGCGGGAATGCCGGGGCCGCGATCCAGAATGTCCAGCTGCAGCAGTCCGTTTCTTTCCGCCGCACGCAGCTCCACTGCACCCGCGTAGCGCCTGGCATTGTCGATCAGGTTCTCCAGCGCGCGGCGCAGCAGCAGGGCATCGGCCTGCCAATGCAGAGCGACAGGGAGTTCAGCGTCCACCTCGGTGCCACGAAGTCGCGCAGCCTGCACGCAGTCTTCCAGCATCGGCGCCAGGTCCATCGGCCGCAGCTGCGGCGGCTGCAGTTCGCCGCGTGCGTAATCGAGTACCTGCTCGATCATCGCGTTCATGCGCTCGATGTCGGCCACCATGCGTGCGGCCTGTGCGGGCGGCGCGAAGTCGGCGCGCAGGCGCAGGCCGGTGAGCGGCGTGCGCAGATCGTGCGCCACTGCGGCCAACATTCTCGTCATCTGCTGCGCCTGTTCGCGCAGGCGGGTACGCCCCGCATCCAGGGCTACAGCAAGCATCTGCACTTCGCGTGGGCCGTCGTCGGGCAGCGGCGTCTGGGCATGCAGATCGAGATGGGCGCTGGCATCGGCCAGGCGGCGCAGCGGTCGGCCCAGACGCACCGCCGCCCATGCAGCCAGCGGCGCCAGCAGCACCATGCCGCCCAGCAAGGCCAGCAGCACCTGCCTTCGCCAGGCAGCCAGATCGCTGTAGGCACTGCTGACCACCCGCCAGCGCCCATCAGCCTGCTGCACGGCCAGTTCGAACGGTGGCCACGGCAGGCTGGCGAGCACCCGCTGCGCAGCTTTCAAAGCGGCCGTATCGCTGGCACTGGCCTGCTCCTCACCCGAGGCGATGACGTGGATATCCGGTGGCTTGCTGTTGCCTGCCCAGACCAACCGCACCTGCTGGGCGGGATGATGCAGGGCATCGGCCACCAGCTGCTGCAGGCGCGCATGGCTTGTGCCTTCCGGCGGCTGCGCGCGCACGTCCAGGCGCAGCCCCATGCTGTCAGCCGGGCGCTCGCCGCGCAGTACCTGCATGGCCTGGTCGAGTCGCATCTGCGGTGCCGCCGGGCGCGGCAGCCAGCCCACCACCGCCATGCTGACGGCCGTGGCCAGCAACAGGCTGCTGACCGCCAGCATCGCAATCCAACGCGCGGTGCTCCAGCGCAGTGTGCTGCAACGCGCGCTCACAGGCGCTGCACCGCTGGGCCAAAGCGATAGCCCTCGCCGCGCAGGGTCTGTACCAGGCCATCGCCGCCGGGAGCGGCCTGGGCCAGCCTGCGGCGCAGGCGGCTGATGGCCAGATCCACGGCGCGGTCCACGCTCTCGCTGTCATCGCCACGAGTGAGCTGCATCAACTGCTCGCGGTCCAGCACGCGGCCCGCGCGTTCGGCCAGGGCCTGCAGCAATGCGAACTCACCCCGACTGAGCGCTACCTCGGTGCCCTCGGGTGCATACAGGCGACGCTGTTCCGGCAACAGGCGCCAGCCGTCGAAGCGCAACTCCATCGGTGCCTGTGCGCGCAGCTTGTCCTGCCGGCGCAGCAGCGCGCGCACGCGGGCCAGCAGCTCGCGCGGGTCGAAGGGTTTGGCCAGATAGTCATCCGCGCCCATTTCCAGACCGATCACACGGTCCGGTGCGCTGCCCATGGCCGACAGCATCAGGATGGGGATGGCGCGCGACTGCAGGCGGCGGCACACCGACAGGCCGTCTTCTCCGGGCATCATCCAGTCCAGGATGATGGCGTCGGGACGTTCCGCCTGCAGCAGCACGTCCAGGCCAGCAGCATCGGCGGCCACGCGCACGCGGTAGCCGTGCAGCAACAGGTGGTCGGCGATGGCATCGCGGATGCTGGCATCGTCATCCACGACGATGAGGGTGGCAGTAGCATTCATGCCGCCAGTATGACGGCGCTGTGTATCGGCCCGGTATCAACCGGCACAAACCGGCGATACGCAGCTGCGGTGAAATGGCCTCTCTTTCCCGAGGAGTACACCGATGCGCCTGTCCCTGCTGCCCCTGCTGCTCGCGTCGCTGCCTGCGGCCGCCGAACCCGCTGCCCTGCACAGCCTGCCGATGACGATGCAGGCCAGTCATCCCACCGTGATGGGCACGCTGGAGGGAGGCGATGAGCCCTTGCAGCTGGTGGTGGACAGTGCGGCCAGCGCGACGCTGCTGGATTCGGACGTGGTGCGGCGCTTCCAGCTGCAGGACCCGAACGCACGCCACCATGACGCGCAGGGTGCCAGCGCCGGCGGGTTGGCGTTGCGCAGCACGCGCAGCGTGGCGATGGCGCTGGGCAGCCTGCAGCTGCAGGTGACCGCACTGCAGGCCGACCTGGCCAGCCTGTCGTCGGCAGGGAGCGCACCGTTGCACGGCATCATCGGCCAGGACATCACGGCGCGTTTCGATACCCGCTGGGATTTCGCCCATGGGCGCCTGATGCTGTGGCCTGCGCAGACGCTTGCGACCACGGCACCCTATTGCCAGGGCAACGCCCTGCCCGATCGCGCCGGCGTGCTGAAGGGCTTCGGCTTCGTCAACCTGCGCTTGGGTAGCGAGGGCGTGGAGGCCATCGGTGTGGTCGATACCGGTGCGGCGCAGACCATTCTCAACGATGCAGCGGCGCATGCGTTGGGCCTGCGCACCGATGGCAGCGATACGCGCGTGCGGGCGCGCAGCAAGGGCAGCGAGGGCCTGGGTGGCAAGCCGACGCCAACGTGGCTTTACACCCTGCCCGCGCTGGCCAGTGCGGAGTGGCAGCACCCGGCAGTGGAGGTGCGCATCAGCGAACTGCCCGTGTTCCGGGCGATTGCCTTGGACCAGCAGCCCGCGGTGATCCTCGGTGCGGACGTGATGCAAGGTGGCCAGGTGGACATCAGTGCAGGGGCCGAGCGCATCTGTCTGAAGCGATAGGCGGCAGGGTTTACGCAGTCTTGGCGGCGGCCGCCGTATAAGAATCAGACCCTCGTCTCTCTGGACCCCGCATGACCCCTTCGCAAGCTGATGCCATTGCCAGCGCCGTGATGCAGCCCGACGACCGGCGTGAGCAGATCGCCGCGCGCCAGCAGGAGGAGATGCAGCAGCTGCAGCGCCAGCGCAGGGCGGCCGCCATCGGCCTGGTCGGCATGGCCGCAGGTGGGTTGATTGCCTACCAGCTGGGCCTGCCCTGGTTGAAAGGCGTGCTGTATGGCGGTGTGCCCACCTTCTTCATCGCCAAGGTCTGGTTGGATCGGCGCGCGTTGCGAGGTTGAAGCCGCGCGCGGTTCATCCACGCATGGCGTGGATCTACTGCCGCGGCGCAAGAGCACATCAATCAAGCCTCTGCTCGCTCACGCCACTAGGGGATCGGGTAGTTGCGCGCCTGCTCGAATGCCTCGTAGTCCGCCTCAACCTGCGGATCCTGATACGAAGCGGCGAGGTCGGTGCCCGTGTTTTCACCGTCGAGCCCGCGCAGTTCCATGATGCTGCGATTCCACACATCCCTGCCAGCGACCGGGCCCAGGTAAGGTGCGAGATACGCATCGAGATGGCCCTGGCCAGGGTGTTCGATTTCCTCAGTCAATGCAACCAGGTAGGCGTTCTTGCGTGTCCGCGTCCAGTCTACGGATATGCCCGCACGGTGACAGAGTTCGGAGTGGACAACCAGCATCGTGCGGCCATTCCCATCAAGAAACGGATGCCCATACGCGAAGATCCCCATGATCTCACCCGGGCATTTGCGCATCCTGTTCGTGTCACTGGCCAGCCGAAGCGCATACGCGATCGCCCGCCTGCACTCGGAGGGGTGGCAGAAATGGACGTCACCCTTGCTGACATGCTTGCCCGGCACAAGCATCTGCCGATCCTGACCCGCCCACGGGTAGAGTCCCTCGAACAGGATCCGATGGACCTCCAGGAAAGCGTCGTAGTCCACCTCCTCAACCTGCTCGAGAAAGGCAAGTGCGGCCGGCAGCTGCGCGCGGAACAGTTGATGTTCCGCGATCTTGATCAGATCAGGATCCTTCTCACCTTCGTGATTCCGCAGATAGCCTGCAGATGCGAAATCACCGAAGGGATCAAACATCCTTGAGCCTGCGATGATGCTCCATCACCAGCTTGACCATTTCGCGCGCTGGCAGCTTGCCATGGCGCGTCAATGCCACCAGTAGATCATCCGTCTCATCGCTGGCGACGCTATCGCCGGCGAGCGACGTCACCGCCGTCGCCCAGGCATCCATGTAGCCGGCCGTATGAACAACCCCTTCCTGCTTGGCGCGCATCCGCGCCCATCGGGTAACGCCGGTCAGTGGCGGTCGCTTCGAAGGATGAAGCCCTGCCAGGAGCCTGTGGCGCCCCAATCTCGCAATCGCGGCGGGCCGCGCGTAGATGCCGCGCTGGATACGCTCAAGTTGTCGGGATTCCACCAGCGCCTTCAGTGCCGCCGCAACCTGGCGGCGCCCACCCAGACCATCAAATTCCGAGCGAAGGAATGCCTCCGCTTTCCGGGGTCTGATCTTGCGAAGAATCTGACCTTTGATGTCCATGCAAGCATGCTAACACAGCGAAAGTAAATTCATTTATATCAAGTAGTTGGGCGATTTCATGAAAGGGCATCGCGATCCGCGCCCACAAAAAACCCCGCCTTCCCAGTCTGTGTAAAAACTGAAAGCGGCTCCCCGGCGTAGCCCCCACAATGCCCGCAACGTAAGTTGCGGGCATTGTCGTATGCGCTATGTGTCAGGGCAGGATCGGGATCAGACGGCGTTGTTCCCGCTTTCGCTGGAAGAGTTGGTGCCAGCCGATCACCCTTGCCGGGTCATCGAGGCT
>JAAIGF010236452.1_pt1 | contig 31854 bp, 15 predicted proteins | sample 6487441 | NCBI WGS metagenome assembly JAAIGF01 (sample SAMN13974129, study PRJNA590717) | phyllosphere metagenome | biome: pepper field; feature: multiple bacterial spot infested pepper fields; material: pepper leaves; isolation source: leaves from pepper fields | host: Capsicum annuum ... | reverse complement strand
TGTACACTACTGGAATGAGGAAACTGCTGATGCGAATAAAGCAAGTATACAGCAGCGGATAGAGATACAAAATACATCTACGCGCGAACGTAATATTAAAGTGGTCACATCTATCCTGGATGTCGATGGTAAGCGCGTGGGCAGCTCCGTGGATCAGGTGCGTATCGGTCCATCTATGAGCAAAGAAATTCGTCTGTCGACCATGACAGTCAACAAACCTACGCTATGGGAGCCACAACATGCTTACCTCTACACCGTAGAGACTAGACTTCAGGAAGGGAACAAGCTCTTGGATAGCGAGCGTACGCCATACGGTATCCGTACGGTGCGTTGGCCGAAAGGACTTAAGCCGCTTGGGAGCAATCAACTTTTGGTGAACGGAAAGCCTGTTTTTATACATGGCATTGCGGAGTATGAACATAAATTGGGCAATTCACATGCCTTTAGCGAAGCGGAAATATCGGCAAGGGTGAAAGACATGAAGGCAATGGGCTTTAACTCTTTTCGAGATGCGCACCAGCCGCATAACCTACGTTACCAAAAATTTTGGGACGAGCATGGTATCTTGCTATGGACACAGATGGCGGCACATATTTGGTTTGATACACCTGCATTTCGCGAAAATTTTAAGAAGCTGCTGCGCGATTGGGTCAAGGAACGACGCAACAGTCCATCGGTTTTCTTGTGGGGTATAGAAAATGAAAGCACCTTGCCGGCAGATTTTGCGCGCGAGTGCATGGACATCATCCGCGACTTGGATCCTACGGCCTCGGTGCAGCGCTTGGTAACCACCTGTAATGGTGGCGATGGAACCGATTGGGATGTGCCACAAAACTGGACAGGCACCTATGGAGGCGATCATAATACCTATGGCGAAGACCTCAAAAAACAGCTGCTGGTAGGGGAATATGGTGCTTGGCGGACTTTAGAACTGCATACGGAAGCACCCTATCTGCCCAATCATTCGGTATACAGCGAAGATCGCTTCACTGAGATCTTAGAAACGAAATTACGCTTGGCTGATTCGGTGAAACAGGAAACTATTGGCCATTATCTTTGGCTTTGGAACTCGCATGATAATCCCGGCAGAGTGCAGGGAGGCGAGGGCTATCGCGATATCGATAAAGTTGGTCCGGTAAACTACAAAGGACTGTTAACGCCTTGGGGCGAACCAACAGACGCCTACTACATGTACCGCGCACATTACGGCGATAAAACTCGGCCGATGGTGCATATTGCATCACATACTTGGCCCAACCGCTGGTTGAAAGCGGGGATAAAAGATGGAATACGTATCTATTCAAATTGCGAGGAAGTGGAGCTATTTAATGATGTGGAAGGCGAGTCGCTGGGCACGCAGAAAAATCCGGGTTTCGGCAAGCCATTTGAATTTAATGGGGTTCCGGTTCGATATAATGTGCTGTATGTAACGGGGAAGAATGGGGGGGAAGTTGTTGCGCGAGACACGATTGTTCTCCAGAACCTGCCGCAGAGTCCCAATTTTGAAAAATTGGTCGACCGTAGCTCGTCATTGTTAAAGCCTGATGCTGCCGTAGCGTATGTCTACCGCGTGAACTGCGGCGGTCCAGCATTTATAGATAGTTTCGGCGAGCGATGGCTGGCTGATCAGACCTTTACGGAGGCTGCATCTTTTGGTTCTACTTCGTGGGCGGATAATTACGGGATATCATCAAACTTCGCTAGCCAGCGCCGTACATTTGATCCAATAAAAGGGACCGCAGACTGGCCTTTGTTTCAGACTTTTCGTTACGGTTTAGATCAACTGCGCTATCATTTTAAACTGCCTGACGGCCAATATAGGCTGGAGCTATACTTCGCCGAGCCTTGGCTTGGTGCCGGAACGAACGATGATGCTACGGGGATGCGGCTTTTTGATGTGGCAGTCAACGGAAAAACGATAGCCAAAGATATCGATATCTGGAAGGAGGTAGGACACGACCGTGCTATGAAGCGGGTGTACACGGTGCAGGCTGTTGACGGAAAGCTAGCGATCAGTTTTCCAAAAGTTGCATCCGGACAGGCCATTATTCAAGCTATAGCGGTTGCCAGCATCAACAAAGCTATCGCACCAGAAATTGAAGTCCTCAAAGCGCGAGACCACATTCAAAAGGGAAAAGTCTCGGATCTGGGTACGTGGATGGATATTGGGCAGGTGTACGATCAGCAAGCAAACCTTTCCTTCCACTATTTGCCCAGCTTTTTGTACGGTGCAGATTTTGTGCAATCCGACGACCAAGATCTACAGGTGTTGTTTAAAAAGCCCGCTTATGTATACGCTATTACAAAAAACAAGATTGATAGCATGGAACTAACCGGAGATTCGGTGCTGAACAATCAAGGAGATCGGTTTCACGTATATCGAAAGGTGATGCAACGCGATGAAATATATCATCCGCCGACGGCACAGGGCAGCCTTTTTGCCTTTCAGGAGCAAAGCGGGTTGCAGCCAGCCTACGATCTCAAAAAATCGGATAATTATAAAGCAAATGCCATGCATACTTTTGACGGAATGGCAAAGGTCGATTTCCTGAAGCAGGAGCGCTTGCAGTTCACCGATAATGATGGTTGGCTGGAGTTTGAAATAAAAGTAGGCGTTGCCGACATCTATTCCTTGACCTTGAAGTATCACAATGCCGTTCAGCAGTCGAAATCGGCAACGCTGGAATTGCAGACCTTAGATGGAGCTATGCTGAAGAAGCCCGAGCAATTGCAGTTGAATGCTACGCGTGCAGGAAAATGGAATTATGTGAACACAAATACAGGATCAATGATCAATGCCGGAACTTACCGCGTTATTGTCCGTGGCGTAGACGCCAAGGAAATATATATTGACGGGCTAGAAGTGCAATAAGAACCCTACGTATCGTTAAGTTGCCTTTTACACGTTTTTATTAGGTTCCTCCTTGCATAAATTTAGGTGACACAAGACACGTTATCAATTACCTAAAATGCGGTAATGGCTTATCAATTTCTGCTTAAGTACCGCTTTTTGTATTCCAACGGCGTAAGACCCATCACTTTTTTGAAATGTCGATAAAAGTTGGAAACATTGTTGAAACCACATTCAAAGCAGATTACTTCGGTAGGCAATTTGTTTTCCACCAATAGCCTACAGGCATGGCTGATGCGAATCTCGACCAAAAAATCGTAATAGGTCTTTCGGGTCATCGTTTTAAAATACCGACAAAAGGAAGTAATACTAAGGTTGGCTATATTCGCAACATCCTCCAGCGTGATGTCTTCTTTGTAGTGGGCGTGCGTGTGGTTGAAGATATTGTTTAAACGAATATTGTCTGCCTCATTGGATTGGTGGAAGGTGGTTTGCGTTTTGACGATGGTCTCACATTCATCACTTTCAGCAATCACCTGTAAAATTTGTAGTAAGGCGATTACTTTGCCAAATCCTGTTTCTTCAACACAATGGTGCATCAGCTCGGCTACCCTATTTTTTGTTTCGCCTTTGACGATTAAACCACTTTTTGCTTTTTCGAAAAGTTTGGGAAGTAGGTAAGATTCGGGTAGCTGCAAGAGTTGTTTGCCCATGCAGTCGGGTAGAAATTGTAATACAATTGCTTCAATATTATATTCCGGATTGTTCTCGTAATATTCGTCTCTACAACGCCAAGCATGCGATAACTTCTCGCCCACTAAAATGATCTCGCCAGGTGCAAAGCTGCTGATATTATCTCCAATAAAGCGTACTCCTTCCCCCCGGATGGTATAATGCAATTCCAGTTCTTCATGATAATGCCACACATTGCCAAAGTTCGGCATAACGTCGTGTCTCGCGGAAAAGGAACTCTCCAGTTTTGCAGGAATTTTTCTGTACAACGGTTTCATATGTCTTCGAAAGGTTTATCTAGCAAAGGGTTTACAATTTTATAACGGTTGGCTAATATAAGATTTTTTGCTCCAATTAGATGGTAATATATTATAATGAATGGATAATGTTACATAGCCTTTTCTTTTCATTTTTGTCTGATGATTTTTTAGATACGTTTTCCTAGGCTTTTTTCACAGATTTTTAATTTCTTTTTAGGGTGCTATTTTTCAACCATTATATTATTTGTTATACAAACTTGTCGAAAAATTGCATTCTTTCTGCTTTTGTACACTATTCCGCATCAAATGATGATGTAGTTCGTTAAAAATCAGGATTTCAGTTTTTTCCTATTGATGATAATATTTTATAATAAATAGATAATTCGATGTATTATTAAAGGATTAATATTACGTTAATTTGAATTGTCAATTATAGGTGGATAAGACCATCCGCGACTTGTGTTTACTGTTTTTATCATCAGATACACCTTTTTATAGCTTCTTGTGGTGTTTCATAGAGGTTACATTAAAGAATATTACGCAGGACAAATGTTCTACTTTGTTGACATAAGGTCGTACTCGTAAAACGATTACGAAGAGAGAAGAGGGTTCGGTATCGCGCAATCGTTACCAATATAAATCAAAAGCAACCACTTGTAAAATGAGAACAACGATAAAATTAGGCTTGGCCTTGCTGATGTTATGCATACTGCAGTTTTCTTACGCACAATCCGAAAGAGATAAATATCTGCAGGTCATTACAGAACGATCGGATAAAATTGTCGCCCAATTAGGGATGTCCGATTCAGCAATCTATTATAAAACACGTGGCGTTATTGTGCAACAATATGATAACTTGAATAGCCATCATGAAGCACGTGAAGAGAAGATCAAGTTAGTGAAGACGAAATATGCGGGGCAAAAAGAAACGTTGGATAACAAAAGAAGTGCATTGGAAGAAAAAGAGGATTTGGTGCTGCAGAAGCTGCACAAGCAATTTTTAAAGAAGCTTGCTCCATTGGCCGATGCGCAACAGATCGAAAAGATTAAGGATGGCATGACCTATGGGGTGTTGCCACTCACCTATGGCGCGTACCAAGACATGATCCCGACCTTGAATGCGGAGCAGAAGGGCCAAATACTGATGTATTTAACCGAAGCAAGGGAGCTGGCCATGGATCAAGCAGGATCGAGAGAAAAGCACCAAGTATTTGGCAAGTTTAAGGGCCGAATTAATAATTACCTATCCTCGCAGGGCTATGATCTCAAAGAAGAGGGTAAGAGATGGGAAGAGCGAAAGGCAAACAAACATGCCGGGAAGTAAGTCGTAAAATTGAAAGAATTCGCTGGTTGCGTCTAGCGGATTTTTTCTTTTTGTGTAAACGGGATAACTGAAAGAACGAAATAATCATTATAAGCTGTAAACCTATTTTTATAAGAGAGTAACCATGAATGCTAATTTAATTTTTACCAGCAGGCTGCTTAGGCGGAGTTTTGGGCTTCTTTGTCCCATCATTCTCCTATTGCCATCAGGAAATCTGCTAGCCGCAAAGCATGCCGCTGGAATGTCATCCATTTCGGTGCGATTTGTCAATATCACTGGACGAGTTTTAGATGATGCGGGAAAGCCGGTTATCGGTGCTACCGTTACGATAAAGGGAACGAATACCAGCACCCAGTCTGATGAAACGGGTGTGTTCCGCCTAAATGCGCCCCCGGGTAGTGAAACACTTGTCGTCAGTTTTATAGGATTTAAGACGCAAGAGGTCGCTATCAACAACCGGACAAATTTCGATGTAAAGCTCGAACCCGCAGAAGCGATCGATGAAGTGGTTGTAGTGGGCTACGGCACGCAGAAAAAAGCACATCTTACCGGTGCGGTGGAGACCGTAGATATGGAAGCTATCGAAGATTTACCGGCAACGAATTTGGGGGCTGCACTTGCGGGCCGGCTTGTCGGGGTCGGGGTAACTGGAGGTACGGCACGGCCTGGAAGCAAGGCGCAATTAGAGGTACGTAAACCGGTATTGTATGGGAAAGATTCTGGAACTGGAGAGCCATTGTATGTTATTGATGGAATGATCCAGGTAGATGAAAAGAATAATCCGGAATCTACTCAGTTTAATAACCTTGATCCCGCTGAAATAGAAAGTATATCCATTTTAAAAGATGGTGCCACGGCAGTTTACGGTGTGCGTGGTGCTAATGGCGTGGTACTTGTTACGACAAAGAGAGGGCAAGTGGGAACGCCGAAAATTTCATATAATGGATCCTATGCCGTGAATGACGAAGTGTATCGTACCAAAATGATGAACGCTTATCAGTTTGGTCAATACTTTAATATTATGAACGGGCCTAATGGTACCGACTTTGATCCTCTTTCACCGGAGTATAGAAATCGTGTTTTCAGCCAGGATGAACTTGATCATTTTCAAACGATCAACCATGATTGGCTTGAAGATGCTTGGAAATCTTCATTCAACACTAGACATGCGCTAAATTTAAGTGGCGGTGCCGAGCGCGCAACTTACTTTGCAGGCGTTTCCTATCAGAAACAAAACGGAAATTTAGGAACTTTAGATTATGACAAATGGAACTTCCGAGCCGGAACCGACGTGAAAGTAGCATCCAACCTAAAGGTCTCCTTACAGTTATCAGGAAATCAAGATCAACTTGATCGAACCTTCAATAAGGTCTCTGGAGAGGGGCCTGAAGACGATTATAAAAATTTACTACTTGCATCTCCTTATGTGCCGGCCTACATCGATGGTCTTCCGGTGAAGCTTCCGGGTCGTACCAATGATTTGTCCGCCTATCATTACTATGAAATCCAACGACTGAATAATTTGGCGCAAACAGGAACAAAGTTTTTTACTGTGAATCTGGCCGCGGAATATGAGGTTCCATTTGTGGAAGGACTGAAAGCAAGGGCAACCTACTCGCGTAATATGCGTAGCTCTCGTGGTAGCCAGATAGGGACGCGGTATCAGCTTTATGAGTTTTCCCGCTTAGGATCCAATGGTCATATTTATGAAGGTGCGACGAACCCGACCGCGCTGACGGTGAGTAATGGAAACCGCCTTTACTTTTCGAATGAAAACGGAACCAATACACAATACAATTTTTTCCTGACCTACGATAAACAGATCGGTAAACACAATTTCAGCGGCCTTTTCTCTGTAGAACGTGGAGATGCCGATGGCCAGCAGGAAGATGTGTGGAAAGCAGACCCTATAGAGACTACCAATGGACAATTTGGTACGGCCTTTGGCGCGGTCGACGGCAGGACATTTGCTTATGAATCAGGATCATTAGGATACATCGGACGTCTGAATTACAGATATGACGAAAGGTATCTGTTTGAGTTTTTATTTCGCACAGATGCCTCCAATAAATTTGCTCCCGAGAATTATTGGGGTAAGTTTTATTCTGCTTCGGCAGGCTGGGTCATCAGTGAAGAAGATTTTTTTAAAATCAAAGGCATAGATTATTTAAAGCTAAGGTATTCTGCCGGATTGATGGGAAATGATCAATTCCCTATCTGGGCTTGGCGCCAACGTTTTACGTATGAGGTGGGCAAAGGTCCTGTTTTCGGTGGTAACGGAAATGCCAACACTGGAATGAAAATGGATCGTTCGCCAAATCGTGACGCTACTTGGAGTGACGAATTTAAGAATAACGTAGGTATTGACGCCAGGTTCATGAATAACCGATTATCATTGACTATGGAAGGATACTTTAATAAAGCTTATAATATTCTATTAGAACGTCTCGGCAATACGCCTGTTTCTGTGGGAGGATCAATGGCTCCAGAGAATTACGCGAGAGTCAATACCTACGGGTATGAAGTATCCTTGGGTTGGGCGGATAGAATAGGTGAAGACTTTAATTATGGTATTAATACACGTTTTGCATGGTCAGATTTAACGATCAAACATATTGATTATAATGAAGTCGATCAACAGTACCCGTGGAATGTCAGGAACGGTGCTTCCGAAGATGTGGGCATGTGGGGATACGACCATCTAGGAATGTTCAGGAATCAGTCTGAAATTGATGCCTATGTTAGTGAGTACGGTATTAAATCGGTATTTGGAACCAACGTAAACGACTTAAAGCCAGGCATGCTTTACTATCGCGACGTACGCGGGCCTTTACAGGCGGATGGTACCTTCGCCGCGCCCGACGGTATTATTGATCAGAACGATCAAATACAACTCAGCCACAAGCAAAATAACCTTTACAGCTTTGGTCTGACGTTAAAGGCGGGATATAAAAGTTTCGCCTTTGAGACAGTTATTGCTGGTAGTTTTGGGGGATACGCCGAGATTGGTTCCACGGAGAGAAAAAAGTTAAACAACGATATCACACGCGTATACAATAACTTGCCAGAAATCTGGGGAGATATCTATGACCCTGAAATTAATCCGACAGGTACCATGCCAAATCCCAATTGGGAAAATATTTACAATGTAAGTTCAGATTTTTGGCGCGTCAGTGCTTTTCGTATGCGGGTCACCAGTATGAATTTAAACTATTCGTTGCCTAAGTCATTAGTTGAAAAGATGAAAGTTTCGAATGCACGTGTATATGTTAGTGCCTTAAATCCTTTTGGTTTATATAGCGCCTTTTCCTACAAAGACACTTATGGCACAGCTTGGGACGCCTATCCTAACCTTCGCACGGTTTCTTTTGGCCTAAACTTAACCCTATAAATGAACTTGTAAAACGGAATAGACAAATGAAAAACTACTTATATATCGCCATTATTACCGCCGCTCTTCTAGCAAGTTCTTGTACTGCCGACTTTCTAGAAGACAAACGTGACTTAACAGGGGTAAACGAAGACGTGTTCAAGGATCCAGTACTGGCACAAGCCTATGTGGATTATGTTTACGGCTTGTTTCTTCCTGCTAATAACGGAACCGGATTTATAGCAACGCAGACGGCCTCCGATAACGGTTCTTATAACACTATTTTCGCACAAACCTCAGACGAATTGGCTGGAGAGACAGATTTTAATAAGGAATGGCCATTAATATCAAATATAAACAACCACGCTAACAAATATTTCGGACAGCGAATGGGTACCAACATCAGCAATAATACGTGGACCCGGTTACGACAGATCAATATGTTTTTAACGGAGGTAGAGAAGTACGGTTTGGCCGATGATGTTAAAAATCCGCTCAAGGGACAATTGTATTTTTGGCGCGCCTGGCAATATTTCGAGCTTATGCGCTTGTATGGTGGAGTGCCTCTCGTATTGGAGGCGCAAAATCCAGCAGTCGGCAACAACGATGAAAATTCCATTCCAAGAAGTACCACTTCTGAAACTATTGCGCAGATCAATGCTGATATTGATCAAGCAATAGCCTTGCTTCCCGGAAGGTGGGACGGGGCTAATTGGGGGCGGATTACGAGTGGAGCCGCTGCAGCTTTGCGCGGCCGTGTCATGCTTACGTGGGCAAGCCCGCTTTTCAATCCAAATGATGACGTTGCAAGATGGCAATTGGCTTATGACGCTAACTTGGCAGCAAAAGAACTATTGGAGCAAAATGGCTTTGGATTGTTTAAAGAGGGTAATCTGGCTAATGGAGACGCTTGGGGCAGGATGTGGTTTAAGGAGGTCGACAATGCAGAAGCAGTGATTGTTTTTGGATTTAACAACGTTGCCAAAGGAGGTAATTTTACAAAAAACAATGGCTGGGAACAGGCAATTCGTCCACGCGAAATAAACGGTGCTGGATCCGTTTCGCCGACTCGGCAAATTGTGGAATCTTTCCCGATGAAGGATGGCAAAGCCATAAACGACAATACTTCTGCATATACCTACGATCCTAATAAATTCTATAAGAACAGAGATCCTCGTTTCTATAAATCGTTTGCATACAATGGTGCGGTATGGCCTTACGGAGCAAATCCTAACTTTAAAGTATGGACGTACGCATGGAAAAAAGACAGTAATGCTAGCACGGCCTACACCTCTACGGAAACTAGGGGTGCAAATGCCAGCGGCATTTATATCTGCAAATCGTCAAATATCGCAGCAAGTAATAATATCAATAATTTTGAGGAGAGCGGCACAGACTTTATGGAGCTACGCTTTGCCGAAGTGGTGCTTAACCTAGCTGAAAGCGCTATCGGCATTGGTCGTTTGAACGAAGGCTTACAGGGTATCGTATCCATTCGAGAGCGTGCCGGTTTGGAGAACAATGATGGCTCTTATGGGTTGGCAAATGTAGCCGGCAGCAGAGATCAGCTTTTTAAAGCGGTTTTAAACGAACGCAAAATCGAGTTTGCTTACGAAGGCAAACGCTTTTATGATTTAAGACGTTGGATGCTGTTTGATGATGCAACTGGCATGAATACACGTTTAGGTATTCCTGTGTTGAACGGAACTCGACGTACGGGTTATACGATAAAAGTAAAAACAAGCAATGGTGAATATTTTGGAGCTGGAGATCCGCTGCTGGTTGCTAATGGTAGTGCACCCGTGGCCGACCGCAATACGACCTCCTATCCCGCAGGAATTACAACTTATGAGCAATACCTAGATTACTTGTACGACAATCATTTTGTCGTCAGTGTGAAGGATGATTTGGATAGAACCAACGCATCTCCGCGCTGGACATTTAAATGGTATCCTGAATATTACTACTTTGGAATACACCAAACGATTTTGGATGCATCTCCCTACCTGGAACAGACGAAAGGCTGGAATAGCCTGCAAGGTGCTGGGAACTTTGATCCCTTGCTTTAATATAAAGAAGAAGTTATTCAGTTAAGAAAACGAGGTAGCATGGCAGATGTTATCTCGTTTTTTTATGCCATGTAGCAGAAAATATCGTCGCAAGCATCATAGTAACCGATCGTTTCAGTTGCTGCATAGGCAGCTAATATCGTACAATAAATGGATAATCGCTTACAGAGATCCTGTGTAAAGAATGCGTTACTTTGAATTGATCAATTATAGATATACAATGGTTTGCAATTAGCGTTTGCCAGTATATTTTAATATGGCCAAATGTGATCTCCAATGGAATCTTAAACAAGAGCAATTAATTTAAAGAGACATGAGGAAAATACTGGTTGTTTACTTTCTATTTCTGATGGTGATCGGAAATCTGTCTATAGCACAAAATGCTAGACAAGAGTACCTAAAGGTTATTACAGAACGGGCAAATAAAATAGTTGGTAGTTTGAATCTATCAGACAGTGCACAATATTACAAAGTTCGTGATTTAGTTGTTAATGACTATGACAAAGTCAATGCACACCACGAGTCTAAACAGGCAAAGATCCAAGCCGTTAAGAAAAGACGCTCATCCGACAAAGCGAAGCTAAATGCGGAAATTGCTAAGATAGAGGATGCGGAAGCAAAGAAATTATTAAAGTTAAATGATAAATACGTCCGTAATCTTTCCAAGATCTTGACACAAGAACAGGTCGAAGGCGTGAAAAATGGTATGACCTATGGAGTCTTGCCAAAGACTTATGTCGCGTTTCAAGAAATGATCCCGAGTTTGACTGTTGAACAGAAAGGTTATATTCTGACAAACCTGACGGAAGCTCGAGACTTAGCGATGGCGCAGCCTGGATCGAAGGAGAAGCATGCTGTGTTTGGGAAGTATAAGGGAAGGATAAATAATTATTTAGCGAAGCAAGGCTATGATTTAAAAGAGGAAGGTAAGAAATGGGAAGAAAGAATTAAAAATCAAAAGAAGGTACTGTAGGCAAAGCCTATCGGCGCTGTGTTGTCCTATAAGATTCGGAGCTAACCATAGAATCGGACATATAAAATTAACCTATTTGTCGATATGCTGCTGATAAGCTGCTTTAGTTTCTTTTTTGCAAGGAAAGGCATTTTATCTTATGATTTTAAAGATAGGGGCGGGAATACGAATTAATTATATAAACCTAATTGTTATGAGACTTCATTTTATTCATAAATATTTGCATTTTGGTAGATAGGTTAAAGACCATCTACACTATCATGGTAGTTTTTTAGCCTACGCTGAAGATGTCATTTTTATCGATGCACTTTAACCAATCATATACCATTGGATGAGCCCGATGTATGTAATCATGGATTAGGCTTGGATTTCTTTCGTAGTTAGAAAGATTGCCTGCCATGTGTTTTTTCAGTAGTCAATATTATAAACTAAAATTAATTAAATAACCTAATATTATGAGATTCCACAAGATTGATCTGTTGAGGCTATTTTATCAAGCGTCATTTTTGATGCTTACTGCCGCGTTTTTTTGCGGTTGCAGTAAGGAAATGGCAACTGGTGAGCGCTTCAGTTTAACTAATTTTAATGGGGCTGTACAGATGTTGCACGCCGATACCTCTGTTACGTTTAGTTGGGAGCCTGCTTTGAAGACGTGGGAAGGCGATCGTCCAACCCCCGAAGTATCCTATGAAATTACAATTGCGAAGGATGCTGAATTTACGGATCCTGATGCGATAAAAGTTATTCAGGATTCCTTGACGTTTACAATTGGAAAAGAAACACTGACACCCTACCAAAGCTACTATGCGCGCGTCAGGACTGTGGCAACGCCAAGCATGTCTGGGTCTGCATGGGTGAACTACGTGAGTAGCACCAATGCTAGAACATTTAGCGTGTTGCCAGAGATTAGTTATTTTAAACCTTCTAAAGTGGGTGATGTCATCGATGTTGCGGCTAGGCTACGCTGGATTCCCAATTCACAGGTTACAACGTTGGTGTTAGTGTCTGAGAGTTCAGGATTTCGTAAGGAGCTCGTACTGACGGATGAGCAGAAGAAAGATGGCTTAGCTACAGTGAACGAACTGCCGGCTGGTGAAAGTTTACGTGCGGAACTCTACCTGGCAGTTGGAGAAAGAGGCCTTCAAAGAAGAGGGCGGCAATCGTTCCGTACTAAAGCCGATGTGACCGGCGCAGGCTATACGGATTTACGAGGTTCTGCTGATCCGCTGGTGTTGGTGTCTACTTTACCTAATGCAGCGCCAGGTACGAAGCTAGTGCTCAAACGCGGTGCGACGTATACGTTTCCTACCAGTTATCGATTTGATCGTTCAGTCACCATTATGAGTGAACCAGGTTTTGGTGAGCCAGCGCATATTCAGATCGCTTCATCCCTGAATGTACAACCTGTCGGTACCATAGATTCTATTAAGTTTGATGATGTTAGGGTAAGCAGTAGCCAATCCGGATATGTGTTTAATATATCTGCGGAAGGAAAAGTTGGTAAGATTGAGTTTGAAAACTGTATACTTTCAAATCATAAGGGTGTGGCTCGTATTACCGCCACAACGAATACTGTGTTTTTTGAAGTGTCAAGGTATATTGTTAACAATTGCATCATTCAGGATCTCAATGATCTAGGTGTGGCATGTGTAGGTAATGCGAATGCAAATGCAGCTTTCAAAGATATCTCCATTACAAATAGTACCATCATCAATTCCCAGCGTTTTATCTATAACCAATTAAATAAGAGGACAAATCACGGAAACTCCTGCGCGGTGAGTAATGTGACATTCTATAACGTAGGAAGTGGACGGTTTTATGATCTAATGAACGACGGGACCTTTACAGGTGGGCTTAGTATAAGTAACAGCATAGTCGGTGCGGGTGCGTCGTATGGAGATGTCAATATTCGAGCAAACTCTAGTATGGTGCTAACAGTAGCGAATAGTTTTGTCACGACTGATGTTAAAGGACAAATACTAAATGTTCTTAGCGCCGCAAACACGTCCTCAACCAACATTTTTCAGGATCCTGCAACGCGAAACTTTGCTATCCGAAATCCTACTTTTAACAATGTTGGCGATCCAAGATGGCGTCCATAAGTAGAGATGTTTTTAGTTATAATATTATTCAAAGGTAAACTAATTTAATGATGCTAAATAACACTAAAAATTTACCAACTCCTTTTCGGGCTTTGGTTAAGGGATTGGCATTGGCATGCGTGCTTTATACACCGGTGGCGAGCATTGCCGCGGAAAACACTGTGAGCGGTTATACATCCAAAGCAGCACTGTTTGTCAATGTTACGGGAAGGGTTGTGGATATCAATGGTCAACCTATTGCTGGTGCTACGGTACTTGTAAAAGGCTCGAAGGCTGGCGTTCGAACAGATCAAAACGGAACCTTTCGTATCAATGTGCCTGCGGAAAATCCTTACATAGTGGTCAGCTTTGTGGGCTATAAGGTGCTGGAAGTTAATGTTGCAGGTCAGCAAGACATCACCGTAGCACTGGAGGAGTCGAACGCTGCAATCGACGAGGTGGTGGTCACCGGATATGGTACGCAGAAGCGTTCGGAAATTGTTGGATCGGTGGCTACAATAAAAGGAGAGGAGCTAATGGATATTCCAGCTCCAAATATTGCCGGAGCTTTGCGCAATCGTATAGCTGGGCTTGGCGTGTCGGAAGCTTCCGGCCGTCCAGGTGCACGTATTTCTTTGAATGTACGTAATTCGACAACGAGTGCTGCTGGTCAGTCCATCGGATCGACCAGTGAGCCGCTTTATATTATTGATGGGATCACTGTTAGCAGTGATGTTTTTGACAACCTCGATGCTTCCATGGTCGAGAATATTACCGTGTTAAAAGATGCATCTGCCGCTATCTATGGAGCTTCGGGTGCAAAAGGGGTTATCCTCGTGACCACTAAACGCGGCAAAGTTGGAAAACCGAGTATATCCTATAACGGCTATGCCGGCATTACGGATGCCGCTAGAAAACCCGATATGTTATCGGCCTATGAGCTGGGTGTCATGTTGAACGAAGGGTATAGAATGAATAATGCCGCTGCTGATAGATATTTCAGTAATGATGATCTAAAATACCTACAAGGATTAAATGCAGAGAGCTGGTATGATCAACTTTGGCAAGCGTCTTTAACGCAACGTCACAACCTCAGCATATCTGGTGGTTCCGAGAAAATTACCTTCTTCGTCGGAGGAGGATATCAGAATGAAAATGGCAACTACGCCGGCACCAAACAGGACAAATACACACTGCGTAGTGGGATGCAGGCAACTATCATTGATGGCTTAAAGGCAGATGTAAACTTCAATATTGATAACCGTATTCGTAAAAGCAACAACGGATTAGGCAATGATACTGACCAAACCTTCTTTGAAACATTGCTTTCTACGCCAGACTGGATTCCTATGGAAATAAACGGTTTGCCGGTTAATTTTGCACGGACGGGCACGCGTAATCCTTTAGGTCTCATCAACTCGGGATTCTATGATGAGCGAAATGCACAAAACTACCGCGTGAATGCCAGTTTGTCCTACCAACCGAAGTTTCTGAAAGGCTTCACAGCAAAAATACAGGTGTCGACAGGCGGAGAGACTAACAACAATACACAATATTCCCCACCGTACAATTTGTATACGTTTGTCACAATGGGTAATAACCAACAGTTCTACTCCACGCAGCTAACAGCGACTCCAGAATATCAGCCTGTAACACAACAGAGTGCCGATTTGACAACGTTGGTGTCTCGTTTGAATAGTACCCAAGGTTTTGTTACATTATCCTATGCAGAGACGTTCGGCAAACATAGTATTGATGCGGTAGTCGGAGGTGAGCAGACCATGGCTTATGGAGAAGGTCTATCATCCCGCTATATCAATCAGCTAATTGCTGGTTCTGATGAATATTGGGCATTCGACATCAACACACAGCGGACGGTACGAACGATTGCAGAAAGTACGAAACGATCATTTTTCGGTAGACTTGCATATGATTATGATAAGAAATACCTTTTGCAGATTGTTTCTCGTCTTGACGCTTCATCAAACTTCGCTACTGGCCAACGTTGGGGATTGTCGCCAAGCATCGGTTTGGGCTGGGTAGTGAGTGAAGAGGGCTTTTTCAAAGATAATGTCTCGTTCATTAACTTCTTAAAGCTGAAGGCAAACGTGGGAATTGCAGGAGATGACCGCGTGGCCGACAGGTTGTGGCAAGACCGCTATGCCATTGATAATGATAATGGCTACCTTTTTGGTGAAAGGTATGGTGTAGGCCTAAACCCTACAGCTTATCCTAACCCTTCTATAACGTGGGAAAAAAAACGCACGGTAAACGTTGGTGTAGAAGCCACTTTGCTAGACAATAAATTAAATTTTGCAGCCGAGTTTTTCCAAAATAAGATTTACGATGGTTTCGATCAAGGCGGTGTGACATCCAATCCGCTATACTCTGGTATAATTGCGCCACCCGTCAATTACAGGGAAGCATATAACTGGGGTTCCGAGTTTTCCATCGGCTATAACACTCGTGTGGGCAAGGATTTTAGGATCGGTACAAGTATGAACTTTGGATGGGGAAATTCCGTCGTGACACAGATGCTATTTCCAACCGCTAGTTATCTTACAACTGATCGTTCGGATAGCAATTGGCTTGGTAATCAGTTTGGTACAGATCCGCGGCGCTACAACAGCAGCAATGTAGGGTATAGGGTATTGGGCATGTTCCGCACACAGGAGCAGGTGGATGCGTACCTTCGTGAAAACCCAAATTATCGCATTGGCGGACAGATCCCGCAGCCAGGCTGGTTAATTTATGACGATGTTAACGGCGATGGTGTTGTAACGACACAGGATCAAACGTATTTATTTGATCGTACCAATCCCTTCTTCTCAACGGGGATCACACTGAACCTAGGCTACAAAGCTTTAAGTTTGAGTACGAATATCTTTGGTAGATTTGGAGGAAAAGTATTTATTGATGGGAATTCAAGATCGGCACCAACAACCACACGTAATGTGATGGCGTTTTGGAGAGATCGATGGACACCTGATAATCCTATGGAAGGAACATTCCCCCGTGCAGATGATCCACTTATTGGTGTAAATGCAGATTTCTGGGCGTTGAACGCAACGACTATACGGATCAATAACATGACGTTAAAATATGCGCTGCCGGCCACTGCCACCAAGCGAGTCGGTTTGTCTAATGCAAGCATCTTGTTAACAGGTAATAACCTTTGGACATTGGTGAATCCATTTAGCTACAAGGATCCGTACACAAATAATGCGTATAGTTATCCAACGGTGCGCACGATATCAATTGGTTTTAGTGCTGGTTTATAAATGAAATTGTGATGAAAACGAATATAAAGACGATAGTAAGAAAAGGTCTCGGTATCCTGCTGATGTCTGGCATGCTCACGGCCTGTAACGATGATAAATTTTTCTTGTTGGAGGATCGTAATGGTCTAGGAAGTGATGTGGTTTGGAACTCGGAGGGTTCAATTGACTTTCACCTGAACAAAACTTATGAACTGATCATTCCAAAATGGCCACATCAAGTGATCCCCAATCGCTGGGAGATACATTTAGCAAATGACGAAAGCTATTTTGCCTCGGTTGCGGGCCATGCAGCGCGCGCCATGGGAATTAATGGAGAAGCTCTTCATAACCATGATGTATTTTACGTGGGCAACATTTACACACTAAATTACGGCAGTAATCGCTATATGGACATCGCACGATGTAACAATGCGATAAAATACCTCCCTGAAAGTACCATAAGTGAAACCTCAAAGCGTCGGTTTCTGGGGCAATACCATGCTATGCGAGCCATGGTCTATCTAGAATTAGTGAAAATATATGGAGGAACTCCGTTGGTGCTGGAACCTCAAGACCCCCAAAATTTACAGGCGAGTGGAAGAGCAAGTGCGCGGGAATGTTTTGACGTCATCGTTGATGATTTGACCAAAGCGGTAGACTACCTTGAAGGAGTAACCTACGGGGCTGCCGATTTTGGACGCATTACACAAGAGGCGGCGGCGGCCTTGAAAGCAAAGGCACTGTTATACTGGGCTAGCCCGCAGTTTAATCCGTTGAACGATCCGAAGCACCCTTACGATGCATCACGATGGCAAGTCGCCTTAGAAGCAAATAGGGTAGCCTATGATTTATGTATGACCAAAGGACATAGCTTAATTGCCGATTATGCAGAGATTTGGCGAACAAAAGGGGCAGCGAATAAGGAAGCAATTATTTCTAGGTCTTATTCCACAACACTTCCAAAAAGAGGGCACAATGAGGAACGGAAAAATCGTCCGGAATCGGAGGGTGGAGCGCCTGATCGCGCTTACCGAGCAACGTGGAAACTGCTCCAGGCTTATCCCATGAAAGATGGTAATCGCATTGATCAAGCTGGCAACTACAGCTACGACGCGGTCATGTTTTGGCAAAATCGTGACCCGCGCTTTACAGCTACATTTGCTTACAATGGCAGCGCTTATCCGCTAAGTAATAAAGGAACTAATAGAATTCAGTGGACCTATGTGGGAGCCACTGTGGATGGGATTGCAGAAAGCGCCAACTGGGGAATATATACCAAGAAGTTTACGACGCCTACGCTGCCTGCGTCCAATGTTCCGTTAGCAAACGATGTAGGCGGTAGCGGTATGGATTGGATTGAGATGCGTTTGGCGGAGGTTATGCTTAATTACGCCGACTGTGCCAACGAGACAGGCGATATGGCCACGGCAAAAAATATGGTGCGCACCATAAGGCAGCGCGCTGGTATTGAAGCAGGGAACAATGACTACGGTCTTGGAAGCGCCGCAAGTATTGCAGACATGCGCGATCTAATCTTGAATGAACGCATGATTGAATTTGCTTTTGAAAATAAGCGCAATTCTGATCTGCGCCGCACGCGGAGGTGGCACCTGTTATCCGGCGAATCGTTAGAAACAATTCGCATTGAACTGCAGCCGGGTGTCGATGCAGCGTCCCTAAATGCAGGCGGTAGAAATAACATTAATGTGGAGAATAAAGCGCAGTACCAACAAAATTTTAGAATGGCCATCCAACAACAAACGACAGGCTTTGGTTCCATAAACATTCCGGAGTATCATAATTTTTATACATTCCATAATGATTTCGTTTGGCGAGGAGTTGATATCTACCCAACGATTGGCTGGGCTGGAGGAACCTTTGATCCTTTAGATAATTAATAGGTATTCAAAAAAACTAATCAGGAAATATGACAACGAGAAAAATATTGGCTTTTATGACCATCCTTGCCTTGGCTACGTTGGCGTCATGTAGGGTGGAGTCAGATAACATATTCAACATGTTTGAAGATGTTAAGGTAACTTTTCATAATGATAGTGAGCACGCCGTTGCTGACTATAGAAAATACAATGATGGCGATAGTGTTCATATTAGTTTCACTATTACATCGGCTAATCGAGACATGATGAAGATAGTCGTTGAATCCACCACAGGTAATGGCGGGTCGAATGAGAGAAATGAAGTTGTCCTACAGAGCGACGAGCGCAGGTCTTACAGCGGTAGACTTCGCTTTACGATGCGACGCGATGGACGAGCTACATTTCGTATTTTTGCCTTGGACGAAAAGAATGTGTTCATGGGGGATGGTTATAAATCGGTAACCATCGAGGGCGCTCCCAGTTATACCATTTTGGCAGATAGAAAGGTTTATCGTCCCAACCCCGATCGGCCGGAACTGCCAACTTTTTATGCAATTGCTCAAGGTAAAACATATACTTATGCTGAGGGCTTAGCAAATTCCTCGGCTATCGATTTTGGTATCTATGCACGAATAGATCAAACGCAAGCAAATTTGGGTCGTCTAGTGTTTAATTTATATTCCGTATCTGCGGAACCCAATCCATATCCCTCTTTTGACCTGTCGAATTGGACCAAGCGCAGAACGTTATTTAGTGCACCCATCAGAAATGCGGGCGGGCCAAGTGGAATTTTTAATACCACCTTGGTTTCATCCAGCAGAATACAGGAGGAAGCTAAGAAGCAAAACATTAACCAAACGCAAACAAACCTGACGGAATTTACAACTTCCTTAAACGCAGGTACCATGTTATACTTTTTAACACCAGAAGGGAAATATGGTGCGATACTTATTAATCAGAGTACAGTTGATGCAGCTTCTAACCCTTACTTAAGTATCACCACAAAGATTCAAAACTAAGCATACGGGGTGCTGTAGCGCGTTGAGAACTTAGCTATACAAATCCCTTTCAGTCATCGCTGAGAGGGATTTTTTCTGTCAGTGTAACAATAATGTATTATCTTACTTGTTTTCGCTGCAATAGTGCCGTGTCCATGCTAATATGGTAGAATAACATGATAACCTTAGCTATTGTACAAGGGAAAAATCTGCGTTACTTTGATTATGCCATTTATAAACGAGGTCATATCTATGTACCTCAACGGATGGGTGAGTAGCAGAAATAATGTCTAATTAAATAAAATTCAAAAAATGAGATTTTTAGTAACTCCATTTATGTTAATGGTGTTTGCTTGCTTGGTGACGTTCAATGCAAGTGCACAATACCCTAAAATTCCAGCTGAAGTTAAAAAGGCTTCTGATGATATGATGAGCGCTGCGAGAAAGCAGTCTGATGCGGCCTGGGCAAAGGCATTACCCGTTATTGAAGAATATGCCAAGCAAGGAAAGCCTTACATTCCTTGGGCAGGACGTCCTACGGATCTTCCACAGGCAGAGATACCGGCATTTCCCGGCGCAGAAGGTGGAGGCAAGTATGCTTTCGGTGGCCGCGGTGGCCGTGTCATTGTTGTAACAAGTTTGGAGGACAATGGTCCGGGGTCGTTACGGGAAGCCTGTGAGCAGGGTGGACCACGGATCATCGTGTTTAACGTTGCCGGAATTATTCGCTTAAAAACGCCACTGATGATTCGCGCACCGTATATCACTATAGCTGGTCAATCAGCTCCAGGCGACGGTGTCTGCGTGGCCGGAGAATCCGTTTGGATCGATACACACGATGTAATTATACGCCACATGCGTTTTCGCCGGGGGGAAACTTTTGTAGGCAGACGCGACGATGCTATCGGTGGTAACCCGGTTGGAAACATTATGATCGATCATGTTTCAGCTAGCTGGGGGCTCGACGAAAATATGTCGATGTACAGACATATGTATAATGATAGTACAGGTAAACAGGAAGAAAAACGCGGTACCGTGAATATTACGATTCAAAACTCGATTTTCTCCGAAGCGTTAGATACTTATAATCATGCTTTTGGAAGTACACTGGGCGGCGAAAACTGCACATTTATGCGTAATCTCTGGGCTAATAATGCGGCGCGTAATCCATCTATCGGTTGGAATGGAATATTTAATTTTGCAAACAATGTTATCTATAATTGGGTGCATCGCGCCATCGATGGAGGTGATTATCAAGCGACTTATAACATCTTTAACAATTATTTTAAACCAGGGCCGGCCACACCCGCCGGACAGCCGATAAGCTACCGCATACTCAAGCCGGAATCTGGGCGTAGTAAATTACCGTACGTGGTGTTCGGACGCGCATATGTGGCTGGAAACATCGTGGAAGGCAATGATCAAGTGACAACGGACAATTGGAAGGGCGGAGTGCAGCTGGAGAACAAGGAAGGCAACGGAATGAGCTTCGACGAAGCTTCTCCATATTTTGCGGCAATGAAGGCTTCCAAACCATTCCCACATGCAGAATTTAAGGTTATGAGTGCCCAAGAGTCTTACGATTACGTTTTAGGCAACGCTGGTGCCACACTCCCTAAGCGTGACCCTGTAGATCTGCGTATCGTAAAAGAGGTGCGCGATGGCAAACCTACACCGTTAAAAAATGTGACGCTGCCAGAAAAAGATTTCGAACACCGTCGCCTAGCAAAAGATTCTTACAAAATAGGTATAATAACGGATATCTCACAGGTTGGCGGTTACCCTGTTTATAAAGGAAAACCACACAAAGATTCAGACAACGATGGTATTCCGGACGACGTGGAAGTGAAAATGGGACTGAATCCCAAAGATAGTAGTGATGCTGCGAAGATCACCGAATCAGGCTATGCCAACATTGAGATTTATCTACAGAGCCTTACGTCAAAATAAAACCTTATGCATTTCGAGTTTAAATCAATGATATGTGCCTTGGTTTTTGCTGCTCCCTTTTTGGCACAGGCACAATACCCTGTTGTTCCCGATTCGCTTAAGGCGATAGCCGCGCAAAGGGAGCAGTTGGAACAGTTGCGTGCGGGTAAAGCTTGGGAACAGGCGCAAAAAACGATGAAGCAAGAGGGTAAACCGTTCATTCCAAATGCTGCAAATCCAAAAGATTTGCCGCAGGCTAAGATTTTGGCTTTCCCCGGCGCAGAAGGGGGTGGTGCATACACCGCTGGTGGACGCGGCGGTCGGGTGATGGTAGTAACCAGTTTGGCCGACGATGGACGTGGTACGCTACGCGAAGCCTGCGAAAGCGGTGGTGCGCGGATCGTTGTGTTTAATGTATCGGGTATTATTCAATTGAAGACGCCCATAACTGTTAAGGCGCCTTACATTACTATTGCCGGGCAAACAGCGCCAGGAGATGGGGTATGCGTCGCTGGTGAATCATTTTTGATTGATACGCATGATGTAATTGTTCGCTTTATGCGTTTCCGTCGTGGAACTACAGATGTCACACGACGCGACGATGCTTTGGGAGGAAACGGTGTAGGAAACATCATTATCGACCATGTATCTGCTAGTTGGGGGCTTGATGAAAATATGTCTATGTATCGGCACGTTTATGATCGAGAAGGACAAAATCTTAAATTGCCAACCGTAAATATTACTATTCAAAACTCTATCTTTTCGGAAGCGTTAGATACCTACAACCATGCGTTCGGTAGTACTATTGGTGGGTTAAACAGCACCTTCATGCGCAACCTTTGGGCATCTAATATTAGCCGAAATCCCTCTGTGGGGATGTATGGCGACTTTGGTTTTGTCAATAACGTCGTTTGGAACTGGTGGAATCGTACGGCAGATGGTGGTGATCATCGTTCGTTGTATAATTTTATCAATAACTATTACAAGCCAGGGCCTATTACACCGCAGGAGCAACCAATTGCCTATCGTATTCTCAAGCCGGAATCGGGACGCGATAAAGAGTTTGCAAATACCTTTGGTAAAGCATATGTGCATGGTAACGTGATTGAAGGAAACGAGAAAGTAACTGGAAATAACTGGGATGGCGGCGTACAACCGAATGCTGATACAGCAATTTTAGCGAAAATCAGGGAGGAAACCCCTTTTCCTTTGGCAGCATTTGGAAAAATACTTACCGCACATGATGCGTATGATTATGTGTTAACTAACGTTGGCGCGATTTTGCCAAAGCGGGATGCCGTAGACGCACGCATTGTGAAGCAGGTAAAAACCGGTAAAGTGTTTTACACAGAAAGCAAGGAAGCAATCGAACCATCGCCTTATGTGAAGCGCCGATTACCGGCCGATTCCTACAAGCAAGGAATTATCACCGATATCCGACAGGTAGGTGGCTACCCAGAATACAAAGGTAAACCATACAAAGATTCGGATAATGACGGTCTGCCGGATGACTACGAACGTAAAATGGGCTTAGATCCGCACGATCCTAAAGATGCCGCGCTGATTAGTGATAACGGCTATGCACATATTGAAAATTACTTAAATAGTGTGGTTCCTTTAAAACAGGTCAAACCTTAACTAACTTGCAAAGTGAATAAAAAAGGGCATATCGTTAATTTTTTGATTTTGCCCTTTTTTTATTTCTGCTCTAAACATTACTAGGTCATTCTTAATCTTATACGATACTATTATCCTGACCTGCAATGTTGGCCTAATTAACCTTACTCGCCCGCTAAAATAATACAATAGCTAGAAAAAATAATACAACCATAAACATCCCTTTTTAGCTATGTTTGTAATAGCAATAAAGACAGATTACCCTCATTTCTTTTAGATAAGTAACAAAATGTTTGATCTGGTAACTTGTTTATAATTAGCTTTATAAGCCTTATTAATTCGCTTTTACGTTGGGAAAAATTTTTGTATATAGTAGTTTGTGTGTTAGAAAATTGGTATCCATTTTTCTGGTTGTTTTCGGCGCATGTCTTGTAGGATATGCGCAGAAGCAGCTCTCGCCCATAACTTTGCAAAAAGATAATACCCTGCTTTACACCGCTGACGAGCAAGGTAATCGCATTCCCGATTTTTCCTATGCCGGCTATGCAGGCGGCGAAAACGTCATTCCGTTTGTAAAAGCTAAAATTCTAGTCCCTGTAAAGGATGGCGATGCAACGGCTCGTATACAGCGCGCTATCGATTATGTGGCACAGCTTCCCGTTGGTAAAGACGGGTTTCGCGGCGCGGTTTTGCTTGAAGCAGGGACATACCAGATCATGGGATCCTTAACGTTGCATAGCGATGGTGTTGTATTACGCGGCGCAGGCTTTGGCGACAAGGGAACAACGCTGGTCGGAGCGGGCACCTCGCGCGAAACGCTGATTCGAATAGCTGGTAAGGATGATCGCCAGTATACCTTACAACAAGAAATTACAGATCAATACGTTCCCGTTAACGCCATGAGCTTTACGGTAACTAACGCCTCGGCCTATAAAGTCGGCGATGCAATCGAAATAACTCGCCCTTCGAGCGAATCATGGATACGAACGTTGGGCACAGATCATTTCGGTGGTGGAATAACCTCATTAGGATGGAAACCCGGTCAGCGTGATGTGGTATGGCGTCGCCAGATCAAAGCCATCAACGGTAATAAAATTGTTCTTGATGCGCCTCTTACGACAGCGTTGGACAAAGCCTTCGGCGTATCTAGCATTCAGAAATCCATTTGGTCGGGCAGAATCGAGCAGGTAGGGGTGGAAAATATGAACCTCACTTCGGCTTTTGATCATGCGAATCCAAAAGACGAGGATCACCGTTGGATGGGGATCAGTATTGAAAACGCGACAAATGTCTGGGTGCGCAGTATGCAATTTAAGCATTTTGCTGGTTCCGCCGTTTATGTATTATCGACTTCCAGCAAGGTCACGGTGCAAGATTGTTTGTCCCTAGCGCCCGTATCGGAGATTGGTGGTCAGCGCCGGTACACCTTCTATACAAAAGGTCAGCAAATTTTATTTCAAAGACTATATTCCGAAAAAGGATATCATGATTTCGCGGTAGGTTACCTTGCCGCAGGCCCGAACGCTTTTGTGCAATGTCAGGCTATAGAACCGCATAGCTTTAGTGGCGCGGTGGATAGTTGGGCATCAGGAGTACTTTTTGATGTGATCGACATCGATGCACAAGCGCTCCGTTTTGCAAACCGCGGCCAAGATGGACAAGGTGCAGGATGGGCAGCCGCAAATAGCGTTTTTTGGCAATGTAGCGCGGCGTTAGTTGAATGTTTTCAGCCGCCAACAGCGCAAAATTGGGCTTTTGGCGTCTGGGCACAATTTCAAGGCGATGGATTTTGGGATCAGTCCAACGAACATATTAAGCCGCGAAGCTTGTATTATGCGCAATTGCAAGAGCGTTTAGGTGCAAAAGCGATCGACAGAGCAGTATTGCTTCCGGTTCTTAGCGAAGCCTCAAGTAGCCCATCGATTGATGTGGCCATGGAATTGACGCAGCAAGCAGCAGACCCAGTACTACAGTTGAAGGATTTTATCGCGCAGGCTTCCAAACGCGAAAATTTTGCTGATTATCTGAAGGGATTAAAGACAGTAGACCAGCTACCGATGGTTAAAAAAGTCGCACCTGCCATGGCTCCGGATATGAAGCTTGCCCAAGGTTGGTTGGTTCGCGGCAATGAAGTTTTAGTAGGGAAAAAAACCGATATTCAATGGTGGAGCGGCAGTGCTCGCCCACATGGAGTCGAGAAAGCAAAGCCGCATATTACCCGCTTCGTGCCGGGAGAAGATGGTTTGGGCCTAACGGACAACTTGCTTGCAACAGCAGACAGTATGCTTGCTACGCATACCCTAAGTATCGATCATAACTACGGACTTTGGTATGATCGCCGCCGCGACGATCACGAACGCATTCGCCGGATGGATGGCGAAGTGTGGCCGCCGTTTTATGAGCTCCCCTTTGCGCGGAGCGGCCAAGGACTGGCATACGACGGATTGTCGAAATATGACCTGACAAAATACAATCAGTTTTATTGGAACAGACTAAAGCAGTTTGCAGATGTTGCTGATCAAAAGGGTTTGGTACTGATCCATCAAAACTATTTTCAGCACAATATTATTGAAGCAGGCGCGCACTATGCCGATTTTCCTTGGCGTACAGCAAATAACATTAACGATGTGGGCTTTCCGGAGCCGGTACCTTATGCGGGGGACAAACGTATCTTTATGGCCGAGCAATTTTATGATGTGACACACCCGAAACGTCGGGCCTTGCACCGTGCTTACATCCGCCAATGCTTAGATAATTTTAAAGATAATACCGGCGTAATCCAGATGATCAGCGCCGAATATACCGGACCGTTACATTTTGTCCAATTCTGGATCGACGTAATTAAAGAATGGAAGCAGGAGACAGGCAAAACGCCAATGATCGCACTTAGCGCAACCAAAGATGTGCAAGATGCTATTTTAGCGGATCCAGAGCGCGCCAAGGAAATCCAGATCATTGATATTCGCTACTGGCATTACCAAGCGGATGGATCGGCCTATGCTCCGAAAGGCGGCCAAAACCTAGCGCCGCGTCAGCACGCTCGCTTGCTGAAGCCGAAAAAGACATCAGCCGAGCAAGTGTATCGCGCAGTAGCCGAATATCGCCGTAAAAATCCAGATAAAGCCGTTTTATATCATGCTGACAACTACCCCGAGATGGCGTGGGCGATCTTCATGGCTGGCGGGTCAATGGCTAATCTTCCTGCAGTAAATAATCCTGATTTCTACAAAGCAGCATCAACCATGAAAGCGGATGTTGAAAACAATACTTGGGTGCTTAAAAGTGCTTCGGGAGTTATTGTCTACAACAACGAGATGGGCGCCACTTTGGATCTTTCAAGCCTTAAAGGCAATTACAACGTCGTGCACATCAGCCCGAAAACAGGAGAAATACTTCATACTGCGCCGCTGAAGTTAGGAAAAAGCACCACACTGAAAAATTATAAAAATACAGCAGAGATTCTCTGGATCACAAAAAAATAAGCATGACGATTAGCAAAAAACTGTTACCTATTCTTTTGGCGGGAGCTTTATTTTCCTGCACGTCTCAGCAAGACAAACAGGAAATCGATGTACTGAAGGTTTCTGAAAATGGTCGTTACCTGACAACAGGTGATGGCGATCCTTTCTTTTGGCTGGGCGATACCGGTTGGTTATTGTTCAACAAACTTAATCGTGATGAAGCGGAGACCTATCTCGAAGATCGCAAAAATAAAGGGTTTAACGTTATCCAAGCAATGGTCTTGCACACTGTGCCATCGGTAAATGTGTATGGCGATTCGTCTATCGTGAACAAAGATATCGCCCGTCCGCTAGTTACGGATGGCAATAATCCCGACAACGCGGAAGAGTACGACTATTGGGATCATATCGACTACATCATCGATAAAGCGGCTGAAAAAGGATTATACATGGCGCTCGTTCCTGTGTGGGGCTCGCCTGTGAAAGATGGGAAGGTTTCTGTTGAACAAGCAAAAGTATATGCACGTTTTTTGGCCGAACGTTGGAAAGAAAAAAAGAACATCGTTTGGTTAAACGGTGGTGATATCAAAGGGTCCGATTCTATCGCCGTATGGCAAGAAATCGGCAAGACGATAAAATCCATTGATCCCGATCATTTAATGACTTTTCACCCACGCGGACGCACCGCATCGTCAGACTGGTTTCATGATGAATCTTGGTTAGACTTCAACATGGTACAATCAGGGCATAGACGCTACGATCAGGACACGTCCAAGAACGAAGATAAGCACTATGGCGAAGACAATTGGAAGTTTATGGCCGCAGACTGGAAACGTACGCCGATTAAGCCGACGATTGACGGCGAGCCGTCTTATGAAGGCATTCCACAAGGATTGCATGACATCAAAGAGCCACGTTGGACAGCCGCAGATGTTCGCCGCTATGGATATTGGTCCGTTTTCTCAGGTGGCTTTGGGTATACCTACGGACAAAACTCCGTTATGCAGATGCATTCGCAGGCTGATACATCCACGGCTTATGGTTCGAAAGAGCTATGGACAGAAGCTTTGCAAGCTCCAGGTGCCACGCAAATGAAATACATCAAAGACCTGATGCTCTCTCGTGGCGATTACTTCGAGCGCGTGCCTGACCAAAGCATTGTGGCAGATAATGGCGAAAAGTATAACCAGCTCTTGGCAACACGTACGGATAAATATGCTTTTATATACAATTACAACGGCCGCGAGATGAAAATCAATATGGGCAAGATTGCTGGCGATAAAGTGGAAGCATCGTGGTTTAACCCGCGTAATGGAGAAACAAAAAAAATTGGCGAATTTGATAATAAAGGCGTGCAAAGCTTTCAGCCGGAAGGTGGTGTGAAAGACGGCAATGACTGGGTGCTGATATTAGATAGTATATAATGAAGTTCAATAGCAAGGTTTTAGTTTTTGTGTTAGTAACATCCCTCTTGGCATCCTGCCAAAGGGATGTTTACCTGTTTACATCGTTTCGTGAGCCTGCAAATGAAGGCCTCCGCTACTTGTACAGTGAAGACGCTTATCACTGGAAAGAGATTCCCGGGGTCTACCTAAAACCGACATTGGGATCGCAAAAAATTATGCGCGACCCGTCTATGCTACGTGATAAAAACGGTTGGTACCACCTCGTGTGGACCATCGCTTGGAAAGGCGATAAAGGCATCGGCTATGCCCGTTCGAAAGATCTTGTCCATTGGGAACAGGAAAAAATTATTCCGGTGATGGCGCATGAGCCAACCACGGTCAACGTATGGGCGCCGGAGCTTTTCTATGATGAAGACGATGATCGCTTTGTCATTGTTTGGGCTTCAACAATTCCACATCGTTTTCCGAAAGGTGCCGAGGCAGAAGACAACAACCAACGGATGTATTACACCACCACGAAGGACTTCGAGACATTCGCGCCGACGAAGCTCTTTGCCGATCCGGGTTTCAGCATCATTGATGCGGTGATCGTGAAGAAGGGAAAAGACGATTACGTGTTGGTGCTGAAAGACAACAGTCGCCCGAACAGAAACTTAAAGGTGGCCTTTGCGGATAATCCACTAGGGCCATTTACAAACGTATCCGCCCCGTTTTCGGACTACCTGACAGAAGGGCCAAGTGTAGTCAAAGTAGGGAATGAGTGGCTGATTTATTTCGACTCGTACGGCAGCAAAAGCTATGAAGCTGTTGCCACAAAAGATTTTAAACACTTTGAAAAGGTAAACCATAAAATAGGGGTACCTGAAGGACATAAACACGGAACTATTTTTAAAGCCTCGAAAAGGGATTTAAAACAGTTGCTAAAAGGAAAGGAATAACAATGAAATTGAAAATAGTAGGGTTGGCCATGCTGTGTGCTACATCATGCGCGATGGCGCAGGATACAGTAAAATATGTCGGCAAAACACTATCGAACGTAGATTACCACCACGGACAACTGCGGCCTGCTGTTGGCACGCACAATATCCAGATTTTTCGTGCAAACCGTGAGTTTCCGGATCTAGCCGGCGGACATGGGTTCACCTACAACCATCAACCCTTTTTAGCATATTGGAACAACAACTATTATCTACAGTTTCTTAGCAACCCGATAGGCGAACATGTTGCGGAAGGGAAAACGCTACTGTTGACGTCAAAAGATGGTTATTCGTGGTCCAAGCCCCAAGAGCTTTTTCCGCCCTACCTAGTTCCGGAGGGTTTCACCAAACCCGGGCGAGATGATAAAGCCGGGAAAGGGCTATACGCTATTATGCACCAACGGATGGGTTTCTATACCGCTAAAAATGGAAAGCTGTTAACCATTGGGTATTACGGCGTGGCTTTAGATGCCAAGGATGATCCCAACGATGGGAACGGTATTGGCCGTGTCGTGCGCGAAATTAATAAAGACGGTTCCTTTGGACCAATCTATTTCATACGATTTAATAGTTCTTTCAACCAAAAGCTGGCACAATATCCTTTCTACACCAAAAGCAAGGATAAAGCCTTTGTCGCAGCCTGTAAAGAGCTCATGGAAAAACCGTTGATGATGCAGCAGTGGGTAGAGGAAGCCGATCGCAATGATCCGCTTGTGCCTTATAACAGACCAATAAAAGCGTTCGCTTACTACCATTTACCTGACGGTCGTGTTGCAGGTTTTTGGAAACACGCCCTGACATCAATCAGCGATGACAATGGAAAGAGCTGGATGTATACGCCATTACGTGCACCCGGATTCGTCAATAGCAATGCCAAAATATGGGGGCAGAAAACGGCTGATAACCGTTATGCAACGGTATACAATCCTTCCGAATTTCGTTGGCCATTAGCGGTGTCGACCAGCGATGACGGCTTGCGATACACCGACTTACTTTTAGTGAATGGTGAAATTAGCACCATGCGCTATGGCGGTAACTATAAATCATACGGACCGCAATATGTGCGGGGTATTCAGGAAGGAAATGGTACGCCTCCGGGATCGGATATGTGGTTAACCTATAGCATGAACAAGGAAGACATGTGGGTGGCTAAAGTACCTGTGCCGGTTGCCGCTAAAGTTCAGGGTGCTGTAAAGGATGATTTTGCTAAAGATGCAACAGCAGCTTACCAAAAGTGGAACATCTACAGCCCGTTATGGGCAACTGCAAAAGTGGAAGGCAATGCATTGGTACTACGCGATAAAGATCCTTATGATTATGCAAAGGCAGATCGGGTTATTGAATCAGCGAAGAAGACCAATATCGAATTTAAGGTGTCGCCAAAACAGACCGATCGTGGTACGCTCGAAATTGAGCTAACCGACGATAAGGGGCAAGCGGCTTGTCGCCTAATCTTCGACAAGGACGGACAGATTAAAAATAAAGCGGGCTATAGAAATGCCGGCGTGCAAGCCTATAAAGCAGATGAGGTATATGACATTCGTCTATTAGTAGACGTCACGACGCGATCTTTCCAACTATGGATTAATGGTGTGGATAAGGGTACAAGACTGTTTTTTCAACCCGTAGCTAACATCAGCAAAGTATCATTTCGTACAGGTGAAGTAAGACGTTACCCAGATGCAGATACGCCGACAGATCAGGATTTTGATGTGAAGGATGCAGGTAAAGCCGTGAACGAAGCAGCTTACGGCATTCTATCGTTGACTGCAGAAAAATTGAACTAATGAAAGGACTAGGAGCAGCGATCGTTACGGTATGCCTGTGGTTTTCAACCCAGGCATCTGTTGTGCTTCCGAATATTTTTGCGCATCATATGGTGCTGCAGCAGAAGCAGTCTGTCGCCATCTTCGGGATGGCAAAGCCAGGCGAAGAAGTGCAAGTTCGGTTTAACGGTCAAACCAAGAGAGACCGCGCCGATGCGAACGGGAAATGGCAGGTCCTGCTTTCGCCCATGCGCGCGAATGCAAAGGGACAAACCTTGGAAATTCGCGGCGAAAATACCATCCTATTGAACGATGTTTTGATTGGCGAAGTATGGCTTTGTTCGGGCCAGTCCAATATGGAGTTTCAAATGCGGAAATTACAGAAAATAGCAGCAGCGGAGCAGGGGAGTAATTTTCCAAAGGATGCTGTGAATGAAGCTAATAATCCTAATATCCGCCTGTTCTTAGTAAGACGTAAATTTTTAGAGAAGCCAGATAGCAGTTATGCCGGTTGGAGCATAGCGCGAGATTCTGCGCTTAGGCAGTTTTCTGCACCTGGATATTTTTTTGCTAAAACCTTGCAGGAGAAACTAGGTGTTCCAGTAGGGATCATCTCATCCGCTGTAAGTGGCAGCCGTATCGAGCCTTGGATTTCCGAACAAGCATTTGCCGACGAACCTTATTTTGCTGACAAAAAGATCGCCGGAGATCCGGGCAAGTTTTTCACGTCGATGATTGCCCCGTTGGCGCCCTATACGATAAAGGGAGTCCTTTGGTACCAAGGCGAGACCAATGTTTTTTTGAAAGAAAACATCGAGTACACCCATAAGTTTAAAACCCTTATCCAAAGTTGGAGAAAACAGTGGAACAATAAAAAATTGCCATTTTATTTCACGCAGATAG
>JAAIGF010149067.1_pt1 | contig 31859 bp, 29 predicted proteins | sample 6487441 | NCBI WGS metagenome assembly JAAIGF01 (sample SAMN13974129, study PRJNA590717) | phyllosphere metagenome | biome: pepper field; feature: multiple bacterial spot infested pepper fields; material: pepper leaves; isolation source: leaves from pepper fields | host: Capsicum annuum ... | reverse complement strand
CACCCGCCTCGCCGGCACCGGCATCGCGGCCCGCCGAGCCGGCAGCACCCGCTGCACCCGCGGCCACGCCGCCCGCGCCTGCCGCCGCTGGCACGGCGCCCGGTCGTGCACCCGATCCGTTCGGCAGTCTGCTGCGCTGAGCGCACCCACCTCCACGCCATCCAGGGAGCCTTTGACATGGCCAAGAAAGAAAGCGTCCAGAAGCGTCTGCAGAAGGTTCGCCCGCCCCGAGTGCAGTTGACCTATGACGTCGAGAAGGGCGACGCCATCGAACAGAAGGAGCTGCCCTTCGTGGTCGGCGTCGTGGGGGACTTCAGCGCCCAGTCCGAAGCCGACTTGCCGCGCCTGAAGGATCGCAAGTTCGTCAATGTGGACGTCGACAACTTCGACGATGTGATGGGCGGCCTGCAGCCGCGGGCGGCCTACCGGGTGCGCAACCGGCTGACCGATGAAGGCGGCACCTTCGGCGTCGATCTGACCTTCACGTCGATCGAGGACTTTCGCCCGGAGTCGGTCGTGCAGCAGGTCGATCCGCTGCGCGAGCTGCTGGAGATCCGCAGCAAGCTCGCGGATCTGCGCAACAAGCTTGCCGGCAACGACAAGCTCGAAGACCTGCTGGGCGAGGTGCTTTCCAATACCGAACAACTGCAGCGCCTGACCCGCGAAGCGGGCAAGGAGACGCGCGATGAGTAAGTCCCAGGCAGCCCCGGCCGCCGCCGCAGCCGCACCCGCACAGGACGCCGGCCTGCTCGATCAGATCGTCGAGCAAAGCCGCGTGGCCAAGTCCAGCGCCGAACATGATCGCGCCAAGGACCTGATCGGCGAGCTGGTGCGCGAAGTCATGAAGGGCACCGTCGTGGTCTCGGACAACCTGTCGGCCATGCTGGATGCCCGGGTGGCCGAACTGGATCACCTCATCTCGGCGCAACTGAGCGAAGTCATGCATGCGCCCGAATTCCAGAAGCTGGAGAGCACCTGGCGCGGCCTGCATTACCTCTGCCAGGAAAGCGACACCGGCACGATGCTCAAGATCAAGCTGCTGAACGCCACCAAGCGCGACCTGGTGCGCGACTTCCAGACGGCGATCGACTTCGACCAGAGCCTGATGTTCAAGAAGGTCTACGAAGAGGAATTCGGCACCTTCGGCGGAGCGCCCTTCGGCACGCTGCTGGGCAACTTCGAGATCACCCGCCAGCCCGAGGACATGTACTTCATCGAGCAGATGTCGCACGTGGCCGCGGCCGCGCATGCGCCCTTCATCGCCTCGGCGTCGCCCGAGCTGATGGGCCTGGACAGCTTTGCCGACCTGGGCAAGCCCCGCGACCTCGCCAAGGTGTTCGACACCGTGGAATACGCCAAGTGGCGCAGCTTCCGGGAATCCGAAGATTCACGCTATGTGGGCCTGACGATGCCGCGCTTTCTGGGCCGGCTGCCCTACGACCCGAAGGAGGGCACCTCGGTGGAGGGCTTCAACTTCGTGGAAGACGTCGATGGCACCGATCACGCCAAGTATCTGTGGTGCAACGCGGCCTGGGCTTTTGGCGCGCGCCTGACCTCGGCGTTCTCGGATTTCGGCTGGACGGCCGCGATCCGGGGGGTGGAAGGCGGCGGGCTGGTCGAGAACCTGCCCACGCACACGTTCAAGACCGATGATGGCGAGATCGCGCTGAAGTGCCCGACCGAGATCGCGATCACCGACCGCCGGGAAAAGGAGCTCAGCGACCTGGGCCTCATCCCGCTCGTGCACTGCAAGAACTCGGATTACGCCGCGTTCTTCGGGGCGCAGTCCGTGCAGAAGCCCAAGAAATACAACACCGACAGCGCCAATGCGAACGCGGTATTGTCGGCACAATTGCAGTACATCTTTTCCGTGTCGCGTGTGGCGCACTACCTGAAGGCCATGATGCGCGACAAGATCGGCAGCTTCGCTTCGGCACAGTCGGTCGAAACCTTCCTGAACCGTTGGGTCTCGCAGTATGTGCTGCTGGACGACAACGCCGCCCAGGAGCAGAAGGCCCAGTTCCCGTTGCGCGAGGCGTCCGTGCAGGTCGCCGAAGTACCGGGTCGCCCCGGCGTGTTTCGCGCCGTCGCGTTCCTGCGGCCGCACTTCCAGCTCGACGAACTCTCGATCTCCCTGCGTCTGGTGGCCGAGCTGCCGGCGCAAGCCCAAAAATCCTGAGCCCGCGGGCACGCAACGTCACACCCTCACGAGGTAAGCAATGAAGGACATCTACGTCAAATTCGGCAATCCCGCGCTCAAGGGCGAATCGCAGGACAAGGATCACATCGACTGGATCGAAGTGGGCTCGTGGCGCCACGAGATCATCCAGCCGCGTTCGGCGACGGCCTCCACGGCAGGCGGTCACACGTCCGAGCGCACCGAGCATGGCGAGATGGTGTTCACCAAGGATCTGGACGTGGTGAGCCCGCTCCTGTATCAGCACGCCTCGGGCGGCACGACCTTCGATGAGGTCACCATCGACTTCCTGCGCGCCGATGGCGAAGGCAACCGCGTCAAGTACCTGGAGGTCAAGCTCAAGTACGTGATCATCGCGCGCATCGCGCCCGAGGTGGTGAGCGAGGGCCTGCCCAACGAGACCTTCTCGCTCAAGTACGCCGCCGTGCAGTGGAAGTACACGCAGCAGAAGGTCGGCGGCAACCAGGGCGGCAACTCCCAGGGTGCCTGGAGCCTGACCAAGAACGACAAGACGTATTCGGTCTGACGCGCAGGGCGTACGTCCCCGCGCGCGGGGACGTGGCGCTGCATGATGATGCCGCCGCCCGGGCGGCTTTTCTTGTCGGAGGTTCTGCATGAAGGGGTTCGAGCCCAGCCTGTACGACAAGCTCTTCGAAGCCGATGACACCGCCGCGCACGCCGTGCGACGGCTGTCCATCGAGGAATTGAAGGAGTCGGTGGCGCGCGACATCGAGGCCTTGCTCAACACCCGCATGGTCTTTTCCGACGAGACGCTCAGGCGCTATCCGGAATGCCAGCGCTCGCTGCTGACCTACGGGCTGTCGGACTTCTCGGGCCTGAGCCTGGCGAGCCATTACGACCGCGATTTCATCTGCCGCTCGCTGGAGAACGCCATCGCGCGCCATGAGCCGCGCCTGCGGCAGGTGCGTGTGCTGCTGCAGGTCGATGGGCGCGCGACCTCGGTACTGTACTTCGCCATCACCGCCATCCTGGACGCGGGCGCGGCGCACGAGCCCGTCACCTTCGATGCCACGTTGCAGCCCTGCACCCTGCGCTATGCCGTGAGCAAGACGCGCGCAAAGCCGACGGCGGTGGCCGCATGACGCACGGGGCCGCAGGCCTGACCCACCGAGGATGACGATGGACGATCTGCTGCCGTACTACGAGCGCGAGCTCGGCTTCCTGCGCTCGGCATCGCGCGACTTCGCCGAGCGCTATCCCAAGATCGCCGCGCGACTGGCCCTGTCCGGCGAGACCTGCGAGGATCCGCACGTCGAGCGCATGATCGAGTCGTTCGCATTGCTGGGCGCGCGCATCAACAAGAAACTGGACGACGATTACCCGGAGTTCACGGAAGCGTTGTTCGAAGTCATGTACCCGCATTACCTGCGCCCGTTCCCGTCGTGCTCGATCGCGGAGTTCGATGTCGGGGCTGCCGCGTCGCAGCTGAACGTGCCGCAGCGCCTGCCGCGCGGACTGGAACTGAAGTCCCATCCCGTGCGCGGCGTGGCGTGCCGGTTTCGCACCGCGTTCGACGTCACGCTCGCGCCGCTGGCGATCAGCGAGGCCTTCTATGATCCGGCCATCGGTGCGCCCAGCACGGCCAGCCTGCCCCAGGGCGTGACGGGCCGGCTCTCGCTGTCGCTGGACTGCCTGGGCGAGACCACGCATCTGGGCAAGCTGCCGCTGGACACCCTGCGCATCTATCTGCATGGCGAGCCCTCGTTCGTGGCGGCACTGCGCGATTGCCTGCTGCTGCGCACCTGTGCCGCCTTCTGCGAATCCCGCCCCGGCCACTGGACGCGGCTGGACGCCATCCCCCTGCGCGAAGTGGGCCTGGACGATGCGGACGGACTGATCGATTTTCCGGCCAGCGCCCATCCCGCCTATCGCTTGCTGGCCGAGTACTTCGTCTTCAGCGAGAAGTTCAACTTCATCGATCTGGACCTGCGTGCGCTGGCCGCGGTGGCGGGCGAATCCCGGCGCATCACGCTGCACCTGGCCGTCAAGGGCTTGCGGGCCGATTCGAACACCGCGCGCCTGCTCGAATCGATGTCGGCGACCAATCTGCGGCTGTCCTGCACGCCCGTGGTGAACCTCTTCGCCCAGCGCGCCGACCCGATACGGCTCACGCACGCCCAGGCCGAGTATCCCGTGGTCGCCGATGCGCGCCGCGCCCATGGGTACGAGGTCTATTCGATCGACCGGGTGAGCCAGGTCCGCCAGGGCGGGCAGCTCGACAGCGTGGTCGACTTCCGGCCCTTCTATTCCCTGCACCACGGGCAGACCCCGGAGGAGGCCGGCCACTACTGGACGTCGCGCCGCGATCCCGTGGTCGCCCAGCGCAGTCCGGGCTACGAGACCGGCATCAGCTTGGTGGACGTGGACTTCAATCCGGCCGCCGCGCAGACCGAAACGCTGAGCCTGGAGCTGACCTGCACGAACCGGGACCTGCCTACCTTGCTCAATGTCGGCCAGGCGGGCGGCGATCTGTTCATGGTAGGCGCATCGCTCGCGCGCGCGATTCGTCTGCTGCGCCGGCCCACGGCGGCGCAGCGCTTCGAGCAGGGGCGGGCCGCGCACTGGCGGCTCATCTCGCATCTCGCGCTCAACCACCTGTCGCTGGTGCAGAGCGGGCTGCCGGCGTTGAAGGAAACGCTGCGCCTGTACGACCTGTCGCATGCTGCGGTGGCCGCGCGCCAGATCGAAGGCCTGATCGGGCTGGACTACAAGCCGGCCACGCACTGGTTGCGCGGCGAGCCCTTCGCGACCTTCATCCGCGGCATCGAGATCCGCCTGACCATCAACGAGGACAACTTCGTCGGCACGAGCCTGCACGCCTTCGTCTCGGTCATCAATCGATTCTTCGGGCTGTACGTTCACGCGAACAGCTTCATCCAACTCGTCGTCCTGTCGCGCAACGGGACCGAGGAACTGCTGCGGTGTGCCCCATGCAACGGCGACGCGATCCTGGTGTAATCGACGCGCTCCTGGACGAGCCTTACCGCTTCGAGTTCTTCCAGGCGGTGCGCGTGCTCGAGCTGTGGCTGCTGCAGCAGCAGCGCGGCGCGCGCGGCGGCGACGTCGTCGCGCGGCACCTGCGGTTTCGCAATTCGCCCTCGCTGGGCTTTCCGGCAAGCGAGATCGCGGCCGCCCGGGCCTTCGATCGCGAGGGCCTGCCGCTGGACGATCCGCAGCTGCGGCGTGCCGCCGTGGCGGCGGGCGACGTGGCCCAGGTCGACCTGGTGCCGGCCTTCTTCGGTCTGCTGGGCACGCAGGGCGCGCTGCCCCTGCATTACACGGAAGCCCTGAGCACGCGCCAGGGCACGCGGCGCGACGAGGGCGCCACGGCCTTCTTCGACCTTTTTGCCGACCGTGCCGCCGCCTTGTTCTACGGCGCGTGGAAAAAATACCGCCTGCCGTTCCGGCACCAGACGGACCGCGACCATCATTACCTGCCGCTCCTGCTGTCGCTTGCAGGGATCGGCCATCCGGCCCTGCGCGATCGGCTGCGCAGTGGCGGGGGCGTCGTGCATGACGAGTCCATTGCCCACTACGCCGCGGCCGCGCGCCACCGGCCGGTGTCGGCGAGCTTCCTGCGCCAGGTGCTGAGCGATTACTTCGGGGTGGCGCTGCGCATCGAACAGTTCGTGGGCCGCTGGTTCACCGTGCCGCCCGAGCATCGCACGCGGCTGGGGGACCCGGGCGCGTTGCTGGGCGTGTCGACCCATGCGGGGGACCGCATCTGGCAGCGCGATCTGCGCATGCGCATCTGGATCGGGCCGCTGAGAAAGCACCAGTTCGCCGACTTCCTGCCGGGCGGCGAGCACGCCCGTGCGCTGGAAAAGATGCTGACGCTCTTTGCCGGGGTGAGCTTCGAGTACGAGGTGCGGCTGATCCTGGCGCGCGAGGACGTGCAGGGCAGCGCACTGGGCGGGGCAACCGGTGGCGCCCGCCTGGGCTGGGACTCGTTTCTCTGCACCGAGGCGCCGGCGGCCGACCGCGATGACGCGACCTACGAACTGCACACCATCCACTGACCGTTTCGAGAGACCATGGCCATTCCGTTGAAGACCCTGATCGGCAAACTGAATCCGAGCTGCCGCCAGGCCGCAGAGCGCGGCGCGAGCCTGTGCATGGCCCAGGGCCACTACGAAGTCGACCTCGAACACGTCTTTCTGGCCTTGCTGGAGCAGCCGGACGGCGACCTGGCCGTCATCGCGCGGCGCGACGGCATCGACGCGGATGCCCTGCAGGCCGACCTGCACGCCGAAATCGCACGCTTTCGCACGGGCAACACGCGCACGCCCGTGTTCTCGCCGCATCTGGCCACGCTCTTCGAGCATGCCTGGCTCATCGCCTCGCTGGACGCGCAGACCCCGAGCATCCGCTCCGGCCACCTGTTGCTGGCCCTGCTGACCGCGCCCGACCTGGCGCAGCTGGCCAGCCGCGGTTCGGCGCGGTTCGCGCAGTTCCGGCTTGACGCGTTGAAGCACGACTTTGCCGCGGCCACGTCGGGCTCGGCCGAGGCCGTCCCGGCGGGGGAGGCGGGCGTGGCACCGGGCGCGTCGGCCGACGCCGCCACCCAGGCCCTGCCCGGGACACCGCCCGCCGCACGCACGGCCACCCCGGGCCTGGACCAGTTCACGAGCAACCTCACCCAGCGCGCGCGCGATGGGGGCATCGACCCCGTGATCGGGCGTGATGCCGAGATTCGCCAGATGATCGACATCCTGACGCGACGCCGGCAGAACAACCCCATCCTGACGGGCGAGGCGGGCGTGGGCAAGACCGCGGTGGTCGAGGGCCTGGCCCTGCGCATCGTGGCGGACGATGTGCCGCCCAGCCTGCAGGGCGTTGCGCTGCACGTGCTGGACATGGGCCTGCTGCAGGCGGGTGCCAGCGTCAAAGGCGAGTTCGAGAACCGGCTGAAGTCGGTGATCGACGAGGTGAAGAAAAGCCCCACGCCCATCATCCTTTTCATCGACGAAGCCCACACGATGATCGGCGCGGGCGGGCAGGCTGGCCAGAACGACGCGGCCAACCTGCTCAAGCCTGCGCTCGCGCGCGGCGAACTGCGCACGATCGCGGCCACCACCTGGAGCGAGTACAAGAAGTACTTCGAGAAGGACGCTGCGCTGGCCCGGCGCTTCCAGGTCGTCAAGGTCGAGGAACCGGACGAGGCCCTGGCCACGGCGATGCTGCGGGGCATGGTGCCGCTCATGGAGGCACATTTCCACGTGCGGGTGCTGGACGAGGCCTCCGCGGCCGCGGCCCGCCTGTCGCACCGCTACATCAGCGGGCGTCAGTTGCCGGACAAGGCCGTCAGCGTGCTGGACACCGCGTGCGCGCGGGTGGCGCTTGGCCGGACCGCCACGCCTGCCGTCATCGATGACGCCCGGCATCGCCTGGCCCGCCTGGAAGCCGAGCAACAGGCCTTGCAGCGCGAGAGCGCCGTGCATGGCGGAGCACGCGCGCGGCTGGCCGAGCTGCAGGATGCGATCGCCGCCGGCCGCGAGCGCCTGGCGGCGGACGAGGCGCGGCTGGCGCGCGAGACCGCCCTGGTCGAGCGCATCCAGGCCTTGCGCGCCGAACTCGAGGCCCTGGGCGAACCCGCCGATGCGCCCGCCGTGGGCAAGCGCCAGGCCGCCAAGCCCGCGCTGTCGCCCCGGCAGGCTGCGCTGGCCGAGGTGCAGGCCGAACTGCGCAGCCTGCAGGGCGAGTCGCCGCTCGTGCCGGCTCAGGTGGACGCCCAGATCGTGGCCGAGGTCGTGTCCGCGTGGACGGGCATCCCGCTGGGGCGTATGGTCAATGACGAGATCCGCACCGTGCTGGCCTTGCAGTCCACGCTGGCCCAGCGCGTGATCGGCCAGGATCACGCGCTGCAAGCCATCGCGCAGCGCGTGCGCACGGCCCGCGCGGGCCTGGAGGATCCGGACAAGCCGAAGGGCGTCTTCCTGTTCGTCGGCCCCTCGGGCGTGGGCAAGACGGAGACGGCGCTGGCGCTGGCCGACATCCTGTACGGCGGCGAGCGCAAGCTCGTCACCATCAACATGAGCGAGTACCAGGAGGCGCACAGCGTGTCGGGCCTGAAAGGCTCGCCACCCGGCTATGTGGGCTATGGCGAAGGCGGCGTGCTGACCGAGGCCGTGCGGCGCCAGCCCTACAGCGTGGTATTGCTCGACGAGATCGAGAAGGCCCACCCGGACGTACTGGAACTGTTCTTCCAGGTCTTTGACAAGGGCGTGCTGGATGACGCGGAAGGGCGCGAAGTCGACTTTCGCAATACGCTCATCATCCTGACCTCGAATGTTGGATCATCCGCCATCATGCAGGCATGCCTGAACCCCGCCGAGGGCGAGCGGCCAGCGCCGGATGCCTTGCAGCAGCTGATCGCGCCGCAGCTGTACAAGGCCTTCAAGCCCGCGTTCCTGGGGCGCATGAAGACGATTCCCTACTATCCGGTGGACGACGATGCCCTGGTGCGCATCATCGGCCTGAAGCTGGGCCGGATCGCGCAGCGCGTGAAGGCCAACCACGGCGCGGCTTTCGAGTGGGACGACACCTTGGTCGAGGCCGTGCTGGCGCGCTGCACCGAGGTGGACAGTGGCGCACGCAACGTGGACCACATCCTGAACGGCACGCTGCTGCCGCAGGTGGCTGGCGAGGTGCTGGAGCGCATGGCGGCGTCGCAGGCGCTGGCCAGAATCAAGGTCACGGCAACGACGAAGGGCGAGTTCCGGTATCGCGTGAGCTGAGGCCGGCGGGGCAGCGCCTGCCCCGATGCGCGCGAGGCGCGGCACGACGCGCCTAGCGTTCCAGCCGGATCTCGAAGTACGCCTCGGGGGATTCGCCCAGGCCCTGGAAGCCTTCCTGGCGCGCCCGCAGCGCGGCCTTCTGCCAGCGCACGGCGAGCATGCGCTCTTCGTCGCGCAGCTCGGATTCGGACGACTCCTCGGCCAGTTGCCAGGCGCGATACGCCGGCGGGACCTCGTCTTCGCCGCCCAGCGCGCGTTCGAGCATCTTGCGAAAACGCCGCTCGGCCTCGCGCCGATATTGCGGGGTGATTTCGGGAAAGTCTTCGAGCGTGACGGAGTAGGACATGATGCGTGGGCTACGAGTCGGTGACTGGATATTTATACAGTATGCACCGGCATCCCGCAAGCACCGGGCGCGTCAGGTGGGCGGCGGCGCTGCCGCCGCGGGCCGGTTCGGCATGCGCTGCAGCACGTCCAGCACGTAGCCCGTGGCGGCGTCCAGGGGGCCGGCACGGTGGGCGATGCCCAGTTCACGCCACAGGGCGGGGCGCAGCGGGCGCATCGCCACGCCGCCGGGCGGCGCCGGCGCATGCGCCTCGTGGGGCAGGAGCGCCGCGCCATAGCCCGCGGCCACCAGGCTTTTGATCGCGTCGTTGTAATTGAGCTGGATGCGCGCCTGGGGGTGGACGCCCGCGCGGGCAAACCATGCCATCGTCAGACGCGACAGCCGGGTGGTGCTGTCGTTGGCGATCAGCGGGCGCTCGGCCAGCCAGGCTGGCGTGACGCGCGCCGGCATCGGCCAGGCCGCGGGCAGGAAGGCGAGGACGGGGTCGCGCCGCCAGCGTCGCACCGCCAGGCCCGCCACGGCGGGCTGGGGCAGGGCGATCAGGCCGATGTCCAGCGTGCCTTCGGCAAGGCGGGCCAGCGTGTCCTGCGACGTCAGCACCGCGGCCTGGACATCGATGCCGGGATGCTCGTGCGCCAGCACCTGCAGCGCCTGCGGCAGCAGGTAGGCGAGCACGCCCGTGGAGGCGCCCAGCCGCACCCGGCCTTCGCGACCGGCCACCTGGCGGCGCACGTCGTCCAGCGCCAGTTCGGCGTCCGCCAGCAGGCGGCGCGCACGCTCGAGCAGTGTCTCGCCGATGGCCGTGGGCCGGGCAGCGCCGCGCCCCCGCGTGAGGAGCGCGCCGCCAACCCGGCCTTCGAGTTCCGCGATGTGCAGGCTCACCGTCGGCGGGGCCAGGTTCAGGCTGCGCGCGGCCGCGGCGAACGAGCCCAGGTCCGCGATCGCGACCAGGGTGCGCAGGCGATCCAGGCTGATCTCGCGCATGGGGTGGCTTCAGGAAAAGTGAATGTCACGGTCATGATATTCAACTTTCGCAATGGGGTCATCCCGGGCAAGATGGTCGCCAGACTTCCAGCGAGATCATCATGGCCAACACCCAGGTATTCATCGACGGCGATCAGGGCACGACGGGCCTGCAGATCCGCGAGCGCCTGTCCGGTCGCACGGACATCGACGTGGTGACGCTGCCGGCCGAACGGCGCAAGGACGTCGGGCACCGCCGCGCGGCGCTGAACGATTGCGACATCGCCATCCTGTGCCTGCCCGATGACGCCGCCCGCGAGGCGGTCGGACTCATCGAGCGCCCGGACGTGCGCGTCATCGACGCGAGTTCGGCGCATCGCACGCACCCGGACTGGACCTATGGCCTGCCCGAGCTCGAGCGGGCGCAGGCCGGGCGGATCGCGCGCGCCCGTCGCATCAGCAATCCCGGGTGCTATCCGACAGGCGCCATCGCGTTGCTGCGGCCAGTGATTCGGGCGGGGCTGCTGTCGGCAAGCCACCCGACAGTGGTCCATGCGGTATCGGGCTATTCCGGTGGGGGCAGGGCGGCCGTGCAGCGCCACACGTGCGCACGCGCGGGCGAGGTGCCGGCGTTCCAGGTGTATGGGCTCGGGCTGCGGCACAAGCACGTGCCGGAAATCCAGCGCCATGCCGGTCTTGAGTTGCCGCCGGTCTTCGTGCCGTCCTACGGCAACTTTGCGCAGGGCATCGTGCTGACGATACCGCTGCATCGGGCGCTGCTGGCGCACGGTGTGCAGGGCGGGGCCCTGCGCGACGCGCTGGCCGAGGCGTATGCCGGCGCGGCCCACGTGACCGTGCTGTCACGCACGCAAAGCGAGGCATTGACGCATCTGGATCCCGAGGCGTTGAACGGCACGGACCGCCTGCAGCTGGCGGTGCTGGACAACGGCGAGGACATCCTGCTGACTGCCGTGTTCGACAACCTGGGCAAGGGGGCGGCGGGCGCCGCCGTGCAGAACCTGGACCTGTTGCTGGGCCAGGCGGGCGGGCCCGCCTGAGCGCGTCAGCCGCGGTTGGGGTTGCGCGCCCCGCCCTGGCGGGCCTTGAAGCGCGGGTTGGTCTTGCAGATCACGTAGATGCGACCACGACGGCGCACGACCTGGCAGTCGCGATGACGTTGCTTGGCATCCTTGAGGGAGGACAGGACTTGCATGTTCGGCTCCTTGCCGGAAAGGGACGACAGGAGCCTTGCGCTCGCATCACGAGACGCCGGGGCCCGCCGGGGCCATGCGCACGGGGGCCGTGCGCGAAGCCGCGGCCAGGTTGACCGCCGCCTGGCTCATCGCCACGCGCAGACCCTGGACCCGTGCCATGAACAGCGGCAGGTCGGCTTTCGCGATCTGCGTGGCGGAAGGAATGTTGGCCGTGACGGGATCGACGGGGCGGCCGTCCACGTGGAGCTCGAAATGCAGGTGCGGACCGGTGCTGCGCCCGGTGTTGCCGGACAGGGCGATGCGCTGGCCGCGCTTGACCCGCTGGCCGGTCTTGACCACGGCCCGGCTCAGGTGCAGATAGCGCGTCTTGTAGCTGCCCGGATGCTCGATCTCGACGTACCGGCCGGCGTAGCGATGCCGACCGACGCGCGTGACCACGCCGTCGGCGGTGGTCATGACCGGCGTGCCGATGGGCATGGCGAAGTCCACGCCATGGTGCGGGGCCACGCGCCGGGTGACGGGATGCACGCGTCGCAGGTCGAAGGGCGAACTCACGCGATGCGCGTCTTCGGTGGGCAGGCGCAGAAACGCGCGCTGCAGGCTTTCACCCCGCTCGTCGTAGTAGTGGCCATCCGTATGCAGGAAGGCGTCGTGCGTGCCGGAGCCCGCCAGGTGCAGCCGGATGGCCTCGATGCGCGTGCGCCCGGTCAGGCTGAAGTCGGCGGATTCGCGCGACAGGGCGATCTCGAAGCTGTCGTTGGCCTGCAGGTCCTTCTCGAAGTCCACGCGCCCTTCGAAGATGTGCGCGATGCGCTCGACATCGGCTTCGCTCAGGCCCATGCGGGCCGCCGACAGCGCAAAGCTGCCGCGCACGGGCGCGGCGAGGATTTCCTCGTGCCAATGGCTCGCCGCGAGGATTTCTTCGAAGGTGAAGGTGCCGTCGGTGGCGCGCTGATAGCGAATCGTGCGCCCCGGGTGGTCGACGAGCGACAGCGCGAGCAGCCGGCGCGAGCCAGGCTGGGTTTCGATCAGCAGGCGCTGGCCCGGGCGCAGGACATCCAGGGCCACCAGTTCCTCGTCGGCGGCCAGCACGGCATCCAGGGCCGCGGGTTCCAGGCGCAGGCGCCGGAAGATGCCGTTCAGAGTATCGCCCCGCACCACCTCGTGCACCTGCGGCGGCTGGTGGCCGAGGCTTGGCGCGCCGGGCGCCGGCGTGAGCACCAGCCGCGGCAGGCGCAGCTGCGCGGGCGGGGCCGCCTCGGCAGGCGTCAGCAGCGCACGGGCGCCATCCGCAGGTCCGGACAGGTGGGCCAGGGTGGGCAGGGCGGGCAGGGGGGATACGCTGGGCTGGGCGCCGGCAGGAAATGCCGTCGCCGCCACGAGGGCCAGAAGAAAGCGCAAGTGGAGAACTCGTAGATCGGGTCGGTCGCAAGGAGGCCGTCGGAGCGCAGATCCCCAGGCGGCGCGGCAAAGTCTAACGGCATGCGGCCCAAAATGCAATATTATTGCAAAATTAAACGGAACGTGACATCGGCGGCCGGTTTCATGAATCGTTACCCGTGGCGTCATGCGCCTGCTCTACACTGCCGAGCTCTCCCTCCTGCCAAGCCTGGCTCATGTCGCCCCACACGCCTCATTCCCGCTACTGGAAAACCGTCAGGGCGGATCGCCTGACGGTGATCGTCGATGCTGCCGACTACTTTCGGGCAGCCAAGGAGGCGCTGCTGCAGGCGCGGCATTCGGTCTTGCTGCTCGGCTGGGATTTCGATGCCCGCATCGCGCTGGAGCCGCAGGGCAAGACGCTGGACGGGCCGAACCAGATCGGGCCCTTCCTGAACTGGCTCGCCCGCACGCGCAAGGACCTGGACATCCGCGTCCTGAAGTGGGACCTGGGCATGATGTCCACGATCGCCCGGGGCGAGACGCCGTTCTTTCTGGTGCAGTGGCTCTTCGGGCGGCGCGTGAAGCTCAAGCTGGACCACGCGCATCCGCCGCTGTCGGCGCATCACACCAAGCTGCTGGTCATCGATGATGCCCTGGCCTTCTGTGGCGGCATCGACATCACGACGGGGCGCTGGGACACGCCGGCGCACGACGAGGGCGATCCTGCCCGCCGCTCGCCCCGCGGCAAGCCACTGGACCCCTGGCACGACGCCACCACCTGCGTGACGGGGCCGGCCGCCGCCGCCCTGGGCGAGCTGGCCCGCCACCGCTGGGAGCGCGCGGCCAAGGAGCGCCTGGCACCGCCGCCGCGCGAGGCCGTGGACGTCTGGCCGCCCAGCCTGAGCGCGAACTTCACGGATATCGACGTGGAGATCGCGCGCACGCTGCCGGCCTTGGATGACGCGCCCCAGGTGTCCGAGATCGAAGAAGCGACGCTGGACATCATCGCCGGCGCCCGTCGCACGCTGTACATCGAAAGCCAGTACTTTGCCTGCCGGCGCATCGCGCAAGCCATCGCCACGCGCCTGGGCGAGCCCGAGGGGCCCGACGTGGTGGTGATCAACCCGCACACGGCGGACGGCTGGCTGGAGGTGAAGACCATGGATTCGGCCCGCGTGATCCTGATGGGGCTGATGGCACGCGCGGATGTCCACGACCGTTTCCGCCTGCTGTATCCGGTCAATGCGGCCGGCACGCCGATCTATGTCCACGCCAAGATCGTGATCGCGGACGACGACGTGCTGAAAGTCGGATCCGCCAATCTGAACAACCGGTCCATGGGCTTCGATTCGGAGTGCGACATCGTCATCCGCGCGCAGGACGAGCGCACGCGCGATGGCATCCGCACCTTGCGGGCGCGGCTGCTGGCCGAGCACCTGGGCGCGGAACCCGATGCCGTGGAGGCCGCGATCGGCCCGCAGGGCAGGCTGTGCCGGACGGTCGATGCGCTGATGGGCGAGGGCCGCAGCCTGCGGCCCGTGCCGCGCCGCGAGCTCTCGGCCGCCGAAGTCACGTTTGCCGAGACGGACATGGTCGACCCGGAACGACCGCCCAGCGCGCGCGAGGTGGTGCGTTCGATCTTCCAGTCGGCCAAGTCCTCGCGATGAACACGGCCGTGCATGCCGGTGCCGAGGATGATGACGCCATCCACGGGCTGACCGATATCCTGGACGCGCTGGACACCCTGGGCCGCGCACGCAGCGAAGTGTCCGTCAGCGACGCGCGCGAGCGCTTCGGCGAGCGCAGCGCCGGCCCCTTCCTGCTGCTGCCCGCCTTGCTGGAAGTGAGCCCCATCGGTGGCATCCCGGGGCTGCCCACCGTGCTGGCACTGGTGATCACCCTGTTTGCCGTGCAACTGGTGATGGGCCGCAAGCACCTGTGGCTGCCCGGCTGGCTGGAACGCCGCCATGTCAGCGGCGACAAGCTGGCCAAGGCTGCCTCGACCCTGCGGCGCCCCGCAGCCTTCGTTGATCGCTTCCTGAAGCCGCGCTGGCGCGCACTCACCGGGCGTCAGATGCGCCGCCTGATCGGCCTGACCTGCATCGCCCTGTGCGCCACGGTGCCGTTCCTGGAGATCATCCCGTTCGCCAGCACCGTGCCCATGGCCGCCATCATCCTGTTCGGACTGGCGATCACCGTGCGGGACGGGCTCATCGCCGTGCTGGGCCTGCTGACCTCGCTCGGGGCGGTGGCAACCTTGGTGGTGGCGCTGGGGAACTAGCGGGCGCGCCCCCGCGGCCCGCCGGCAAGCCCGTCGTGCGGCCTGCCGTCCGGTATCAGAGCATGTCCTCGTCAAGCCCTGCTGCCACGCCGGCCAGTGTCAGCGGGGCCACCACGTCGTCCGCGACGCTGCGCGCGTAGGCCGCCTCGCCCGATGACGCCACTCTGGCAAACTGCACGTCGGACAGGGATGAGGTCGCGGCGAACCAGGCCACTTGGCCGCTGCCTGCCGGGTAGAGCCGTGCCAGTTCGCCGATCTCGCGCAGCGCGTCGTCCAGGTCGTCCACATCGTCCAGGAATTCGGCCAGGTCGATGGTCCGGCCCGTGCCGGACACATGGGCCTGCGCGGCGTACTCGGCCACGAGGATGCGGGCCTTGATGAGCTCGCCGTCGCCCGTGCCGCGCATGCCGCTGGTCACGAAGCTGACGATGAGGTCGCTGCGCGACATGCCGCTTGCCAGCGCCTGTGTCCAGTGCGCGAGGCCCGCCGGGTCCGGGTCCCGGTCCAGCACCGTGTCGTAGATGTAGTCGACGTAGTCCGCGTGGCTCTCGAAGTCGCCGCGCTCGCGCGCGCTGCCCGTGCCATGGATGACCGCGGCCACCTGCTTGAAGGCATCGGCCTCGTTCATGCCGCTCTTGAGGCGCTGCGCCAGTTCGCCGGACCAGTAGGTCAGGCCGCCGTGGTCCGGCGCGCGGTCGAATGCCGCCACGTACACGCCGACCAGGAACTCGGTCTGCTTGTCCGTGAGGCCGGGCATCTTCAGGTCCAGCGTGGGCACGCGCACGCGCGCCTGGCCCAGGCCCGCCTCGAACACCGATTCCAGGATCTCGTAGCCCGACGGGAATCGCTCGTCATCGGCTTCGTCCAGCCAGCCGATCAGAAAGTCCGTGTTGCGCACGCTGCCGTCGGTCATGGCCTTCAACAGCACATCGCGGTCGGCGGCCCAGGCGTGCGGATAGAAGAGCGACAGCACGGTGGCGGGGGCCAGGCTGTTCGCCACGTCCTGCGCCAACGCGCTGCCGGTCGCCGCAGGCAGCACGTCGTGCTGGCGCGCCACCTCGCGGATCATCTCGCCCGCCACGGCCGTCATGCTGGCCTGCAGGGTGCGTCCCTGGGCCCAGCCGCTGTCGATGAGGGTCATCCAGGCTGCGACCACGCCCGGCTGGTGCGGCAGGTAGGCGCGCTGGAAAAAGAGGATGGCTTCGACGGCGTCGTCGCGGGAAAAGGACATGGCAGCGCTCCGGAAGGGCGGCGCGACAGGCGCCTGCCCGGGGGGCAGCCAGCGGGGATGTCGCGACAGGCAAGAAGGGGATCAAGCAGCCTTAACGGCTGCGGATCCGCAAACTTGCGGGTCGCGCGTGTCCTTAGACGAGGATGACGTCGTACTGTTCCTGGCTGTAGCCCGTCTCCACCTGCAGCGAGACGGGCTTGCCGATGAAGTCCCCCATCTGCGCCAGATGCTGGCTTTCTTCTTCCAGGAAGAGGTCGATGACGCTTTGCGAGGCCAGGATGCGGAATTCGCGCGGGTTGAACTGGTGCGCCTCGCGCAGCAGCTCGCGCAGGATCTCGTAGCACACCGTGCGCGCCGTCTTGACCGTGCCGCGCGCGTGGCACACCGGGCAGTGCTCGGTCATCAGGTGCGCCAGCGACTCGCGCGTGCGCTTGCGCGTCATCTCGACCAGGCCGAGCTGGGTGAAGCCGTTGACGGTGACGCGGGTGCGATCGCGCGACAAGGCCTTCTTCAGCTCGACGAGGACGGCATCGCGATGCTCCAGGTTCTCCATGTCGATGAAGTCCAGGATGATGATGCCGCCCAGGTTGCGCAGGCGCAGCTGGCGGGCGATGGCGAGCGCGGCTTCCAGGTTGGTCTTGAAGATGGTGTCATCGAAGTTGCGCCCACCCACGAAGCCACCGGTGTTGACGTCGATGGTCGTGAGGGCTTCGGTCTGGTCGATGATGAGATAGCCGCCGGACTTCAAGTCGACGCGGCGCGACAGGCCGCGCGCGATTTCTTCGTCCACGCTGTACAGGTCGAACAGCGGGCGCTCGCCGCTGTAGTGCGACAGGCGTTCCTGGACCTTGGGCGTGTATTCGCCCGCCCAGGTGCGCAACTGGGCCACCACGGTGCGCGAATCGACCTGGATCGATTGCGTCTCGGTGCTGACCACGTCGCGCAGCACCCGCTGCGCGAGGTTCAGGTCCTCGTGCAGAAGGGTGGGCGGCGAACTGGTCCGGCTGCGGTTCTGCACCGAGGCCCAGAGCTTGGACAGGTAGTCGATGTCGGCGGCGAGCTCTTCCTCGGTCGCGTCCTCGGCCTGGGTGCGCACGATGTAGCCGCCGGCTTCGCCCTTGGGCATGGACTTCTGCACCAGGTCGCGCAGGCGATGCCTCTCGGCGTCGTTCTCGATGCGCTGGGAGATGCCGATGTGCGGGTCGTAGGGCAGGTAGACCAGCATGCGCCCGGCCAGGCTGATCTGGGTGGACAGTCGGGCACCCTTGGTGCCGATCGGGTCCTTGATCACCTGCACCTTGATCGACTGGCCTTCGAAGAGCAGCTTTTCGATGGGCGTGGGCGGCTGGCCGCTGGCGCGCTCGACCCGGTTCTCGCGGATGTCGGCAATGTGCAGGAAGGCCGCACGCTCCAGGCCGATCGAGATGAAGGCGCTCTGCATGCCGGGCAGCACGCGGGCGACCTTGCCCAGGTACACGTTGCCCACGAAGCCCTTGTGCGCGCTGCGCTCCAGGTGCAGCTCCTGGACTTCGCCCTGGGCGATCACGGCGACGCGCGTCTCGAAGGGCGAGACGTTGATGAGGATGTCTTCGTTCATGGCAGGGTGACGCCGATGCGGCCGAGCAGGCGCGCGGTCTCGAACAGGGGCAGGCCCATCACGCCCGTGTAGCTGCCCTCGATGCGCTCGATGAACATGCCCGCGAGGCCCTGGATGCCGTAACCGCCGGCCTTATCGTAGGGTTCGTTGCTGTCGCAGTAGCGCTGGATGTCACGCGCGGTCAGGGCGCGAAAGCGCACCCGCGTGACGGAGACGTCCTCGTGCAGGGTGCCTGCCAGGTCGGCCAGCACCAGCGCGGTGTGCACGTCGTGCTCCTGCGCAGACAGGCTGTGCAGCATGCGCTCGGCGTCCTCGCGGTCCGCGGGCTTGCCCAGGACCTCGCCATCGAGGATCACCGTCGTGTCGGCGGCGAGGATGGGGCGCGGCGCGAGGCCGCGCTTGCGCAGCGTCACGAGGCCGCGTTCGGCCTTGTCGCGGGCCGTGCGGCGCACGTAGACCTCCGGCGCTTCACCAGGCAGTCGGGGTTCGTCGATATCGGTGGCGGGCAGCACGAGGACGTCGTGGGGCACGCGCATCTGGGCAAGCAGCTCTCGGCGCCGAGGGCTGCGCGAGGCAAGATAGATGGCGGTCATCCCCGGATTATGCCCGGTGATATGGGTGATTGTGCAGAATCGCCCAGGCGCGATAGAGCTGTTCGGCCAGCAGCACGCGCACCATGGCGTGCGGCAGCGTCAGCGAGGACAGCCGGATCAGCCGATCGCAACTGCGCTTGAGCTCGCCATCCAGGCCGTCGGGCCCGCCGATGATGAAGGCCACGTCGCGCCCGTCGCTGCGCCACTGGGTCATCGCGGCGGACAGGTCCATGGTGGACAGGTCCTTGCCGCGCTCATCCAGCGCGATGCGCAGGCTGTTGGCGGGCAGGGCCGCCTGGATGCGGCCCGCCTCGGCGGCCATCATCTGCGCGGCCGTGCGTCCGGTCGTGCGCGGCTCGGGTTTGACCTCGCGCAGCTCGAGCGGGCAATCGGGGGGCAGGCGCTTGGCATAGTCGCCAAACGCCTCGACCACCCAGCCGGGCATGCGCTGGCCCACGGCGACGATGCACAGCTTCACGCCGGGCCTCAGGCGCCGAGCTTCACGCGCACCGGCTTGCCGCCCCAGACTTCCTCGAGCGAGTAGTACTGGCGGATGGCGGGCTGCATCAGGTGGACGACGATGTCGCCCAGGTCGACCAGCACCCATTCGCCGGTTTCCTCGCCTTCGGTGGCGATGATCGGCACATTCAGTTCGCGTGCCTTCTCGCGCACGCTGTTGGCCAGGGCGCGCGTCTGGCGGTTGGAGGTGCCCGAGGCGATCACCACGCGGTCGAACAGACCCGTCAGGTGGGTCGTGTTGAAGACCTTGATGTCTTGGGCCTTGACGTCCTCGAGGGCGTCGATGACGGCGCGTTGCAGTTTCTTGAGATCCATGGAGTCGTCAGGTCTGGTACAGGTGATGCGTTCGAATGTAGTCCGCCACGGGGGCGGGGACGAGGCCATCGAGGGACTGGCCGGCTTTGGCACGGGCCCGGATGGCGGTTGCCGAGACGTTGGTGGGCGTCCAGGGCAGGGTGGCAAGGGTCTTGCCGTGCGCATCGAGAAGACGCGCGAGTTCAGGGGGCGGCTGCACGGAGAAGTCGGGTCGCACCGCAACCGCGAGGGTGACGCGGCGGGCGATCTCGTCCCAGGCATGCCAGGTACAGAAATTCGTGAGTTGGTCGCTGCCGAGCAACCAGACATGGGTGTGGGCCGGGTCGTCGCCCGCTCCCATCGCGCGCAGGGTGTCGATCGTGTACGTGGGGCCGCCGCGGCGGATTTCCAGGGGGTTCACGCACAGCGCCGGCTGCCCGGCGACCGCGAGCTCGAGCATGGCCAGGCGATCCTCGGCGCTCGCGCCCAGGGGCGCACGCTGCCAGGGTGCCGCGGCAGGCAGCAGCTGGACCGTATCGAGCGCCAGATGGGCGTGCGCGGCCTGCGCCAATGCCAGGTGAACGCTGTGCACGGGATCGAAGCTGCCGCCCAGAAGGCCGGTGCGCTGCGGCACGCCAGCCGTCACGCGCCGCCCTCGGCCCAGTCGCGCGGGGTGAGGAAGGCAGCCAGTCGGCCTTCCGGCGTGCCGGGTTGCGGCGTGTACTGGTAGCGCCAGCCGGCCACCGGCGGCATCGACATCAGGATCGATTCGGTGCGTCCGCCTGATTGCAGGCCGAACAGCGTGCCGCGATCGTAGACGAGGTTGAATTCCACGTACCGGCCGCGCCGATACGCCTGGAAGTCGCGTTCGCGCTCGCCGAACGGGATATCGCGCCGGCGCTCGACGATGGGCAGGTAGGCGCCCAGGAACGCATCGCCCACGGCCCGCGTGATCGCAAACGATTCATCGAAGCCGGGTTCGTTCAGGTCGTCGAAGAAGACGCCGCCCACGCCGCGGGTTTCGCCGCGATGCTTCAGGTAGAAATACTCGTCGCACCAGATCTTGAAGCGGGGATACCACTCGGCGCCGTGCGGCGCGAGCGCATCGCGGCAGGTGCGGTGAAAGTGCGTCGCATCCGCTTCGTGCGGGTAGTAGGGTGTGAGGTCCATGCCACCGCCGAACCAGAACACCTCGCCCGCGGTGAACGCACGCACGTTGGCGTGGACCGTGGGGATGTGCGGGTTGCGCGGATGCAGGACCAGCGACACGCCCATGGCTTCCCAGGGCTGGCCGGCCAGTTCGGGCCGGCGCGCGGTGGCCGACGGGGGCAGGGTGGCGCCGCGCACGTCGCTAAAGAGCACGCCTGCGCGCTCGAAAAGTTCCGCGCCTTCGATGAGGCGCGAGACACCGCCCCCGCCCTCGGCGCGAACCCAGGAATCAGTCAGGAACGCTTCGCCGCCGGCCGCTTCCAGGCCGGCCACGATGCTCGCCTGCAGCCCGGTGAAGTAGTCCCGCAGGCGTTGCCGGCGCTCGACCAGGTCCGTCATCGGCATCAGCGCGGCTGGCCCGGCTTGGTGTTGATCGCACGCCAGCCGATGTCGCGGCGCACCTGCATGCCGTCGAAATGGATGCGGTCCACGGCCTGGTAGGCGCGCTGCTGCGCCAGCTTGACCGAGTCGCCCAGGGCGGTGACGCACAGGACGCGGCCGCCGGCGGTGACGATCTTGCCGTCAACTTCGCGCGTGCCGGCATGAAAGACCATACAGTCGTTCGCGTCGGCGGGCAGGCCCTCGATCACGTCGTCCGCGCGCGGGGTGGCGGGGTAGTTGGCCGCGGCCATTACTACGCCCAGCGCCGTGCGGCGGTCCCAGTCGATCTCGGCCTGGTCCAGCGTGCCGTTCACGGCATGCTCGAACACCCGGGTCATGTCGCTTTTGATGCGCATCATGATCGGCTGGGTTTCCGGGTCGCCCATGCGGCAGTTGTACTCGAGCACGCGCAGGGTGGCGGGCTGGGTGTCCGTGGCCGGCACGATCATGAGACCGGCGTACAGAAAGCCCGTGAAGGGAATGCCGTCCTGGGTCATGCCCTGGATGGTCGGCAGGATCACTTCGCGCATGATGCGGTTGTGCAGTTGCGGCGTCACCAGCGGCGCGGGCGAGTACGCGCCCATGCCGCCCGTGTTGGGGCCGGCATCGCCCGTCAGCAGGCGCTTGTGGTCCTGGCTCGTGGCCAGGGGCAGCACGTGCTGGCCATCGCACAGGACGATGAAGCTCACTTCCTCGCCGAGCAGGCATTCCTCGATCACCACGCGCGCGCCGGCCGCGCCCAGCGAGCCATCGCCCAGCATGGCGTCGATGGCCGCGTGGGCTTCGTCGGTGGACTGCGCCACGACGACGCCCTTGCCGGCCGCCAGGCCATCGGCCTTGATGACGATGGGCGCGCCCTGGGCGTCGACATAGGCATGTGCCTGGGCCGGGTCCGTGAAGGTCTGGTAGCGCGCGGTCGGGATGTTGTGGCGCACCATGAACTGCTTGGCGAAGTCCTTGGAGCTTTCCAGCTGCGCGGCAGCGCGCGTGGGGCCGAAGATCTTCAGGCCGCGCGAGCGGAACACGTCGACCACGCCGGCCGCCAGCGGCGCTTCCGGGCCGACCACGGTCAGCGCGACCTGGTTGGCCTGGGCGAAATCGGCCAGCTCGTTCGGGTCGGTGATCGCGATGTTCTGCAGGCGATCGTCGCGGCCCGTGCCGCCGTTGCCGGGCGCCACGTAGACGGTTTCGACCCGGCTGGACTGGGCCAGTCGCCAGGACAGGGCGTGTTCGCGGCCGCCGGAGCCGATGATGAGAATGCGCATGTGATATCGAGAACTACAGGTCGGTACTGCAAGACGGGGACTGCGGGACGGGCGTCAGAGCCAGGCTTGCTGCCGCCGGGGCAGGCAGCGGTCGGGCTCAGCCTTCGTCCATGACGGCGGTCGTGTAGACGTCCTGGACGTCGTCCAGGCTTTCGAGGGCATCCAGCAGCTTCTGCATGCGCTGCGCGTCCTCGCCTTCGAGTTCGGTTTCGTTCAGTGCCTTCATGACGATGCCGTCCACCTCGGCCTTCAGACCCGCGGCATCGAACGCCTGGCGCACGGCGGCGTAGTCGCCCGGCGCGCAGATGACTTCGATCACGCCTTCGGCATCCGTCTGGATGTCCTCGGCGCCTGCGTCCAGCGCGGCTTCCATCACCGCGTCCTCGGGCGTGCCGGGAGCGAAGATGAACTGGCCGCAGTGCTGGAACATGAAGGCCACCGAGCCTTCCTGGCCCAGGTTGCCGCCGTTCTTGGCGAACGCGTGGCGCACTTCGGCGACCGTGCGGGTGCGATTGTCCGTCATGGTGTCGACGATCACGGCAGCGCCGCCGATGCCATAGCCTTCATAGCGGATTTCGTCGTAGTTCGCGCCGTCTGCCCCGCCCGTGCCGCGCGCGATGGCGCGCTGCACGTTGTCCTTGGGCATGTTGGCGTCGGTCGCCTTGTCCCAGGCAAGGCGCAGGCGCGGGTTGGCGTCCGGATCGCCACCGCCGGCGCGTGCCGCCACGGTGATCTCACGGATGATCTTGGTCCAGAGCTTGCCGCGCTTGGCGTCCTGACGCCCTTTGCGGTGCTGGATGTTGGCCCACTTTGAATGCCCTGCCATGACGTGACGAATGTCCTGATCGCAAATTTGGGAGATTTCGAGTATAGCCTCCCGAGGTGCGTGTCCGTGCACGCAGTTGCCGTGCGCGTTGCCTTCCGGACCCCTAGCATGGGGTTTTCGGGAGGGGCGGATGCTGCGCTGGGGCATGCTGGGGTTCGTGGTGGGGGCGGCAGCGGTGCACACACTGGCCACGCTGCCGCGCCTGCCACCCTCGGGCCTGGCAGGGTCGCTGGTGCTCGCGCTCTTGGGCGTGGCCGGTGTGGCGTGGCGCCACGGGTCCCGGGGGCTGCCCGCCGCGCGGCCGGTGCGCCCGTCGGCCCAGGCCCTGGCACCCACCGGGCACAGGCCATGGGTGCGGGTGCGGCCGTCGGTCAAGGGGCGCCCGGGTGCGCGGCGCTGGCGCACGCGGCTGGGCTCGGCGGCCTGCGTAACCGCCTATCTGGTCGGCGCGTGCGGCGTCGGCGTCACGACGACGATCTGGCGCGCCCAGGCGCGCCTGGACGATGCGCTGGATCCCCGGCACGAGAACCTCGTCACGCGCCTGGTCGTGGACGTCACCGGATTGCCCACCGGCGATGCCCAGGGGGTGCGCTTTGCCGCCCGCGTCGTCAGTGCGCCCGTCCCCGGCGTGCCAGGGCAGATCCTGGTGGGCTGGTATGCCGCGCCCCACGCGGGCCCGGGGCAAGCCGCGCGAGCGCCGGGGCCGGACGTGCGCCCCGGCCAGCGCTACAGCATGGCGCTGGTGCTGCGTCGCCCGCACGGCGCCTTGAACCCCCATGGGTTCGATGCCCAGGCCTGGATGTTCGAGCGCGGCCTGCGCGCGAGCGCCACCGTGCGCGGCGCGCCGCGACTGCTGGAAGACGCCCCCTGGCGGGATGCCGGGATCGCGCTGCAACGTGGCCGACACGCGTTGCGCGAGGCCTTGCGCGGCGCCCTGGGCGAGGCGCGCTGGGCGCCCGTCGTGCTCGCCCTGGCGATGGGCGACCAGGCCGGGGTGGATGCGGCCGACTGGGAGACCTTCAGCCGCACGGGCATCACACATCTGGTGTCCATCAGCGGGCTGCACGTCACCCTGCTCGCGGCGATGGCCGCGGCGCTGGTCCTGCGCATCGTGCCGCGCGTGCGCTGGCGCGGCGTGTCGCTGGTCGAGCGCGTGCCCGCGCAGGTGCCGGCGGCGGCCGTGGCGGTGCTGATCGCGCTCGCCTACAGCCTGATCGCGGGCTGGGGCGTGCCGGCCCGGCGCACGTTCGTGATGCTGGCCGTCGTGGCCGCCGCAGTGGCGGCGCGCCTGCCGATGCGTCCCGGCTGGGTGCTCGCGACGGCGGTGTTCGTCGTCACCCTCGTCGACCCCTGGGCGCCGCTCGCGGCAGGCTTCTGGCTGTCCTTCGGCGCGGTCGCGATCCTCATGCTCGGCGGGACGGGGCGCTGGCGCCAGCGGCATGCGCGTCGCTGGCGCAATGCGGTGCAGGCGGCGGTGCGCGCGCAGGCCCTCATGTCGGTCGCGCTCGTGCCGGCCCTGGCCGTGCAGTTCCAGTCGGTGTCCCTGACCGGCCCCCTGGCCAATGCCCTGGCGATCCCCGTCATCAGCGGCCTGACCACGCCGCTCGCCCTGGCGGCCCTGCTGCTGGCCCCTGTCGGCACGCCCGGGGTGTGGCTGGCCGCGGCAGCCGAGTCCACGCTGGCGTGGCTGATGGTGCCCGTGGGCTGGCTGGCGGATCAGGCGTGGGCCGTCTGGCCGGTTGCCGCCCCTGCCTGGCCGTGGGTGGCCCTGGCCGGGCTGGGCGTGGGCTATGCGCTGCTGCCGCCCGGGCTGCCCGGTCGGCACGCCGCATGGCTGCTGATCCTGCCCGTGTTCCTGCAGGCGCCCGCGCGGCCGCTGCCCGGCGCGTGGCGCCTCACCGCGCTGGACGTGGGGCAGGGGTCGGCCGTGGTCATCGAGACCACGCGGCACACGGTGGTGTTCGACACCGGGCCGTCGCTGGGCAAGGACGCGGACGCCGGCGAGCGCGTGGTCTGGCCCTACTTGCGCGCACGCGGCGTGCATGCCATCGACGAGCTCATCGTGTCGCACGGGGATGCGGATCACGCGGGCGGCATGGCGTCGGTACTGGAGCGGCTGCCGGCCAGGCGCGTGCGCACGTCCTGGGCGGGCGACTGGCCCGCGCCCTGGTCGCCGTGCCTGGCCGGGCAGGGCTGGTGGCTGGACGGCGTGGCGCTGCGCTTCCTGCACCCGGCCACGACGTCCGGGCCCGGCGCGGCGTCCGCCCAGCGCAATGCCAACAGTTGCGTCCTGCACGTGCAGGGATGGCATCATGCCGCGCTGCTGCCGGGGGACATCGGACAGGCCGAGGAGGCTGCGCTCGCACCCGCATCCGTGCACGCCGAGGTAGTCCTGATGGCGCACCACGGCTCGCAGGGCTCGTCGGCGCCGGCGTTCGTCGCGGCGACCCAGGCCCGCCATGCCATCGCGCAGGCCGGCTTCCTGAGCCGCTTCGCCCATCCGCGTCCGGTGGTCCTGGCCCGCTGGACCGATGCGGGCGCCGAGGTGCATCGCACGGACCATCACGGCGCCATCGTCGTCACCTCGTCCGAACGCGGCCTGCAGGTGGAACGCCAGCGCGAGGTGGCGGCGCGCTACTGGCATCGGCGCGACTGACGGCGGGCGGCCCCGGGATTCGCCCATGACCGCTGCGCATTGGCGCGCGGATCGCACCCTATACTGGCCGATCCCGTCCCCCTCCACGGACTTCGCCGTGCCTTCGCGTCCGCTCCTCTTCTTCTCGCATGCCAACAGCTTTCCGGCTGGCACGTATCGCGCGCTCTTTGCCCGCCTGGAAAACCGGTATCGCATCGCCTCGCCCGAGCGCTATGGTCACGATCCGGCGTATCCCGTCACGGATGGCTGGCCCCACCTGGTGCGTCAGGCCGCCCACGAGCTGGCGCTGGCCCGACGCGGCCACGAGCCCGTCATCCTGGTCGGGCACTCGCTGGGCGGGTTCCTGAGCCTGAAGCTGGCCGCCGCCCACCCGCAGGGCGTGCAGGCCGTCGTGATGCTGGATTCCCCGGTGATCCAGGGCTGGCGTGCCGCCGTCCTGATGGCGGCCAAGCGGGTCGGGCTGGCCTCGCGCATCCCGCCCGCCAGCATTGCCCGGCGCCGCCGCGACCGCTTCGCCTCGGGCGCCGATGCGCTGTCGCACTTTCGCGGCAAGGCCGCCTTTGCCCAGTGGCCCGACGCCGTGCTGGCCGACTACGTGGCCTGCGGGCTGGACGATCAGTGCGATACCGGCGCGCAGCTGCGCTTTGCCCGCGAGGTCGAGGCCAGCATCTATGGCACCCTGCCGCACGACCTGGGGCGCGTGGCCCGGCGCCTGCGCCGCCAGGCGCCGGATCTGCCGATCGGCTTCATCCAGGGAACCCACTCGGCCGAAATCCGTCAGGTAGGTATGGCCGGCACGCGCGCGCTCGTCGGGCCGCATGTGCGTGCGGTCGATGGCGGACATCTGTTCCCGATGGAACAGCCCGACGCGACCGCCGACGCGCTGCTCGGCCTGCTGGACGACCTGTTGTCGCCGGCCCTGCCCAGGGCCGCCTGAACGCCTGAAGAGGAGATTGCATGAGCGCTGTCGCAACCGAACCCCGTCTGGCCCACGTGGCCTGCCTGAGCCCCGCGGGCCTGCACCGGATGGCGTACTGGGAATGGGGTGACCCGGCCAACGACCGGGTGCTGCTGTGCGTGCACGGGCTGACTCGCACCGGGCGCGACTTCGATCGCGTCGCGCAGCGCCTGAGCCGCCACTACCGCGTCGTGTGCCCGGACATCGTCGGGCGCGGGCAGTCCGACTGGCTGGGCGAGCCCGCCTACTATGCGGTGCCGCAGTACGTGGCCGACATGACCACGCTCATCGCCCGGCTGGCCCCGCGCGAACTGCACTGGTTCGGCACGTCCATGGGCGGGCTCATCGGGATGACGCTGGGCGGCTTGCCCGGCGCCACGGCTGCGCAGGTGGACGATGCCCAGGCACGCCTGTGCCCGCCGATCACCCGCATGCTGCTCAACGATATCGGCCCCGTGATCGATCCGGCCGGCATGACCCGCATCGCGAGCTACGCCAGCGAGCCCAGCGAGTTCGCAAGCTTCGATGACGCCGTGGCCTACGTGCGGCGTGTGGCCGCCACGTTCGGCGCGCATTCGGATGAGGACTGGCGCGAGCTCGCCCGCTACACGATGATCGAGCGCGACGGCCGCTGGGTGAAGCATTACGACCCCACGCTGGCCGGACCGCTTGCCTCGCTGCCACCGGGGGCTGCCGCTGCGGCCGAAGCCATCCTCTGGCGGGCGTTCGAGGGCCTGCGCTGCCCGGTGCTGCTGGTGCGCGGGGCGCAGTCCGACCTGCTGCATCCGTCGACCCTGGCGGACATGCTGGCACGCAACCCCAACGCCAGCGCGGTGGAGGTGCCGGCGGTCGGCCATGCACCGACGTTCCTGCAGGATTCGCAGATCGACATCGCCGAACGCTTCTTTCTCGGCTGATGCGGCTTGTAACCGCTGTGGCATAATCGAAGGCTTCCCCCTTGATATAGGCGGGCCGTACATGGCTTGCGTGTGCCAGTTGCGCCTTGCGCGCTGGCACGATGCATCGCACCAGCATGGCGACCCGCCAGGACGGTGAGCGCCATGGCCAAGACCCTGTACGACAAGTTGTGGGACGATCACATCGTCCAGCAGGAAGAAGACGGTACCTGTCTGATCTACATCGATCGCCACCTGGTGCACGAAGTGACCAGTCCCCAGGCGTTCGAAGGCCTGCGCATGGCCAACCGCCAGCCCTGGCGCGTCAGCGCCAACCTGGCCGTGGCGGACCACAACGTGCCGACGGTCGCCGCCGACCGCGTGGCCGGCATCGCCGATCCGATTTCGCGCCTGCAGGTCGACACGCTCGACGAGAACTGCGAGCGATTCGGCATCACCGAATTCCGCATGAACGACATGCGCCAGGGCATCGTCCACGTGGTCGGCCCCGAGCAGGGCGCCACGCTGCCCGGCATGACGGTCGTGTGCGGCGATTCGCACACCAGCACCCATGGCGCCGTCGGCGCCCTGGCCTTTGGCATCGGCACCTCCGAAGTCGAGCACACGCTCGCCACGCAGACGCTGCTCATGAAAAAGAGCCGCAACATGCTGGTCCGCGTGGAAGGCACGCTACCGCCCGGCTGCACGGCCAAGGATCTGGTCCTGCACGTAATCGGCGTCATCGGCACGGCGGGCGGCACGGGAACGGCGATCGAGTTCGCCGGCAGCGCCATCCGCGACCTGTCGCTGGAAGGCCGCATGACCGTGTGCAACATGGCCATCGAGGCCGGTGCGCGCTCGGGCCTGGTCGCCGTCGACGACAAGACGCTGGACTACCTGAAGGGCCGTCCCTTCGCGCCCACGGGCGCGGCCTGGGACCAGGCCGTCGAATACTGGAAGACGCTGCACACGGATGACGGCGCCGCCTTCGACCTGGTGGTCGAGATCGACGCGGCCGACATCAAGCCGCAGGTCACCTGGGGCACGTCGCCGGAAATGGTGCTGCCCGTGGATGCGCGCGTGCCGGATCCCGCCGCCGAGCCGGACGAGGTGCGCCGCTCGGGCATGCAGCGCGCCCTGGAATACATGGGCCTGACGGCCAACACGCCGCTGGTGGACATTGCCGTGGACCGCGTGTTCATCGGCTCGTGCACCAACTCGCGCATCGAGGACCTGCGCTCGGCCGCCGAGGTGGCCCGCGGGCGCCGCGTCGCCGCCAACGTCAAGGAAGCGATCGTCGTGCCGGGCTCGGGCCTGGTCAAGGCGCAGGCCGAGCAGGAAGGCCTGGACAAGGTCTTCCTGGAGGCCGGCTTCGAATGGCGCGAGCCCGGCTGTTCGATGTGTCTGGCCATGAACGCCGACCGGCTCGAGCCGGGCGAGCGCTGCGCCTCGACCTCGAACCGCAATTTCGAAGGGCGCCAGGGGCAGGGTGGTCGCACCCACCTGGTCAGCCCGGCCATGGCCGCCGCTGCCGCGGTGGCGGGCCATTTCGTCGATGTGCGCGAACTGAGCTAAGGAGCGAACCATGCAGGCATTCACCGTTCACGATGGGTTGGTCGCCCCGCTCGATCGCAACAACGTCGACACCGACCTGATCATCCCCAAGCAGTTCCTGAAGTCGATCAAGCGCACGGGCTTTGGCCCGAACCTCTTTGACGAGCTGCGCTATCTGGATCATGGCGAACCGGGCATGGACAACAGCCAGCGCCCGCTCAACCCGGACTTCGTGCTGAACCAGCCGCGCTATGCGGGTGCGAGCATTCTTCTCGCCCGCATGAACTTCGGCTGCGGTTCGAGCCGCGAGCACGCCCCCTGGGCACTGACGCAGTACGGCTTTCGTGCCGTGATCGCGCCTTCGTTCGCCGACATCTTCTTCAACAACTGCTACAAGAACGGCCTGCTGCCGGTCGTGCTGTCCGAAGCGGACGTCGCGAGCCTGTTCGACGCCGTGCAGGCGCAGGAAGGCTATCGCCTGACGATCGACCTGGAGCGCCAGGTCGTGCAGGTGCCCGACGGGCGCGAACTCTCGTTCGACATCACGGGCTTTCGCAAGCACTGCATGATCAACGGGCTGGACGAGATCGGCCTGACCCTGCAGCACGCCGACAAGATTCGCAGCTTCGAGGCCGAGCGCCTGGCGCGCCACGGCTGGCTCGCCTCGCAGCCGGTCGGCCTCTGAACCGCGTTCCCTCCGTCTTTTCCAAGGTGAGTCGAGCATGACCCAAAAAATCGCGGTGCTTCCCGGTGACGGCATCGGTCCGGAAATCGTCGAACAGGCCGTGCGCGTGCTGCGCGCGCTCAAGCTGGATCTGGAAACGGCCGAGGCCCCGGTAGGCGGCGCGGCGTTCGACGCCATGGAGCACCCGCTGCCGCCGAGCACGCTGGAACTGGCCAAGTCCTCGCACGCCGTGCTGTTCGGCGCCGTGGGCGACTGGAAGTACGACCAGCTGCCGCGCGAGTTCCGCCCCGAGCAGGCCATCCTGGGCCTGCGCAAGGCGATGGGTCTGTTCGCCAACCTGCGCCCGGCCATCCTGTATCCGGAGCTCGCCAACGCGTCCTCGCTCAAGCCCGAGATTGTGGCCGGGCTGGACATCATGATCATCCGCGAGCTCACGGGCGACATCTACTTCGGTACGCCGCGTGGCGTGCGCAGCGCGCCCGACGGCCAGTTCGCGGGCGAGCGCGAAGGCTACGACACGATGCGCTATGCCGAGTCCGAAGTGCGCCGCATCGCGCGCGTGGGCTTTGAGACCGCCATGAAGCGCAGCCGCAAGCTGTGCAGCGTGGACAAGGCCAACGTGCTCGAGACGTCGCAGTTCTGGCGCGACCTCGTGATCGAGGTGGGCAAGGACTTCCCCGAAGTCGAGCTGTCCCACATGTACGTCGACAACGCCGCCATGCAGCTGGTGAAGGCGCCGCGCCAGTTCGACGTCATCGTCACGGGCAACCTCTTTGGCGACATCCTCTCGGATGAAGCCGCCATGCTCACCGGTTCCATCGGGATGCTGCCCTCGGCATCCCTGAACGACAGCGGTCAGGGCCTGTACGAACCGAGCCATGGCTCGGCCCCGGACATCGCCGGCAAGGGCGTGGCCAATCCGCTGGCCACCATCCTGTCGGCGGCGATGCTGCTGCGCTACTCGCTCGACCTGCCCGCGCAGGCCGACCGCATCGAGGCCGCCGTCAAGGCCGTGCTGGCCCAGGGCCTGCGCACGGCCGACATCCATGAGCCGGGCACCACGCGTGTCAGCACCTCGCAGATGGGCGACGCAGTCCTGAACGCACTCTAAGGAGTTAATCAATATGGCAACACCCGTAGGCTTGGTCGGCTGGCGCGGCATGGTGGGCTCGGTCCTCATGCAGCGCATGCGCGACGAAAAGGATTTCGATCTCATCGAACCCGTCTTCTTCTCCACCAGCAACGCCGGTGGCGCCGCGCCCTCGTGGGCGACGGGCGCGGGCCCGCTGCAGAGCGCGTTCGACATCGACGCCTTGAAGAAGCTGCCGATCATCATCACGGCGCAGGGCGGGGACTACACCACCGAGGTGTACGGCAAGCTGCGCGAGTCGGGCTGGGACGGCATCTGGATCGATGCCGCCAGCACGCTGCGCATGAAGGACGATGCGATCATCGTGCTCGACCCGGTCAACCGCGCCGTGATCGACGCGGGTCTGGCCAAGGGCGTGAAGACCTACGTCGGTGGCAACTGCACCGTCAGCTGCATGCTGATGGGCCTGGGTGGCCTGTTCCAGAACGACCTGATCGACTGGATGACCGCCATGACGTACCAGGCGGCTTCGGGCGGCGGCGCGCAGCACATGCGCGAGCTGCTGACGCAGTTCGGCCTGGTCAACGGCGAAGTGAAGTCGCTGCTGGATGACCCGTCCTCGGCCATCCTGGAGATCGACCGTGGCGTGCTGGCCCTGCAACAGGGCGGCACCCTGCCGACCGAACACTTCGGCGTGCCGCTCGCGGGCAACCTGATTCCCTGGATCGACAAGGATCTGGGCGACGGCATGTCCAAGGAAGAATGGAAGGCCGGCGTCGAGACCAACAAGATCCTGGGTCGCGGCACGGGCGGCAACGCCCCGGCCATCCCGATCGACAGCCTGTGCGTGCGCATCGGCGCCATGCGCTGCCACAGCCAGGCGCTGACGATCAAGTTGAAGCGCGACGTGCCGCTCGACGAGATCGAAGACATGCTGCGCAACGCCAATCCGTGGGCCAAGGT
>JAAIGF010109871.1_pt1 | contig 31927 bp, 28 predicted proteins | sample 6487441 | NCBI WGS metagenome assembly JAAIGF01 (sample SAMN13974129, study PRJNA590717) | phyllosphere metagenome | biome: pepper field; feature: multiple bacterial spot infested pepper fields; material: pepper leaves; isolation source: leaves from pepper fields | host: Capsicum annuum ... | reverse complement strand
GCCCGGTGGCGGTGCACCTGCACAGCGCCGGCCCGGTGCAGCTGCATGCGCCGCCGCGGGTGCTGCAGGTGGTGGTCAGCAATCTGGTGCGCAACGCCTGCAACTACACCGACGAAGGCCGCATCGACGTGCAGGTCGAATATGACCGGGTGGTGGTGCGTGATACCGGCATCGGCATGTCGGCCGAGGCGCTGGCCCGCGCGTTCGAGCCGTTCTACCGAGCCGAACCGGATCGTCCGCAGGGCACCGGCCTGGGCCTGTCGATCGTGCGCCGGCTGTGCGACCGCTTCGGCTGGAAGGTCAGCCTCGCCAGCGAGCCTGGCAAGGGCACCGAAGCCACCGTCATTTTCCGCTGACCCCTACGCCGGGCATGGCCCGGCGCTACCGGGGTCGGATCCCGTTGCAACGCAACGGGCTCTGACCCCATGCTGGATCGCCACGCAGTCGAGCACGGCTCGACTCTACAAGGGCGGTTTGCTCAGTTGCACTTGACCTTCGGCGCCACGGCCTTGGTCCAGATCGCATAGCCGGCCGGGGTCATGTGCAGCATGTCCTCGCGGAACAGCTTCGGGTCCGGCTGGCCATCGGCGCCCAGCATCGGGGTGTAGATGTCGGTGTAGCCGGCGTTGGGCAGCTTGGCCAGGGCGGCCTTGATCATCGCGTTGGCCTGGTTGATCGCCGGCAGCAGGTGCGCGCGCGACGGGCTGGGCTTGATCGACAGGTATTCCACCTTGGTCTTCGGCAGGTCGCGGTGCACGCGCTGCACGAAGGCCACCACGTCATCGCGCACCTGGGTGGCGCTGCGGCCGCTGTTGAGATCGTTGTCGCCGGCGTAGAAGAACACCTTGCACGGCGCGTAGGGCACCACGATCTGGTCGGCATACCAGGTGCTGTCGCGCACTTCCGAACCGCCGAAGCCACGGTTGAACACCGGCTGGCCCGGGAAGTCCTGGGCCAGGCTCTCCCAGAAGCGGATCGAAGAGCTGCCGATGAACTCGATGCCACCGCGCGGCGGCGGGTTGCCCTGGTCGGCCTTGAGGAAGCTGGCCATGTCGCCTTCCCAGGCCACGTTGGACACCTGGTCGGGCACGCGCGGCGCGGCCGGCGGGCTCAACGCCTGGGCCAGCGGGGCCAGGGTCAGCAATCCAAGCGACAGCAGACAGGTACGGGCGAGTGTCATCAGCGGCTCCAGCAAGGGCAGGGGACACCCATCATAGGAGTTCGCCGCCGTGCTGCGCTTGCCCAGAGCGGGTCGTTGGCCGGCCGCCGCGGGGTGCCGCTGCCGCCCTTGTGGCAAAATGGGGGCTGTCTGCCCATTCCTGTGCACCCATGATTGCCTGCCGTGCGTCTGACCGGTCGCTGCGCCGCGCCCCTGTTGCTGGATATTTCCCCCGTGGCTGATCAGTTCGGCCACATGCCCCGCGGCCCGCGCCGCATCTTCCAGGCCGCCCGCTGGTCCTGGCAGGGCCTGCGCGCCGCCTGGCTGCACGAGTCCTCGTTCCGGCTGGAGGTCTACCTGCTGGTCGTGCTGACTCCGCTGGCGCTGTGGCTTGGCCAGACCCCGGTCGAGCGCGCGCTGATGATCGGCTCGATGCTGCTGGTGCTGGCGATGGAACTGGCCAACTCGGCCATCGAAGCGGTGATCGAGCGCTACGGCGCCGAGATCCACGAGCTGGCTGGCCGCGCCAAGGACATGGGCTCGGCAGCGGTGTTCGTGCTGATGATGAACGTGCTGCTGTGCTGGGCACTGGTCGTGGTGCCCCACCTGCTGGCCGGCACGTACGCCTGAACCCCCATTCCCCCACTGTCCTGAAGAGTTTCCATGTCCTTTGAGTTTCTCGCCGACCCCAATGCCTGGGTAACCCTGTTTACCCTCAGCGCCCTGGAAATCGTGCTCGGCATCGACAACCTGGTGTTCATCTCCATCGCCGTCAGCAAGCTGCCGGAAGAGCGCCGTCCGTTCGCACGCAAGCTCGGCATCGCCGTGGCCTGCATCACCCGCATCGGACTGCTGGTATCGCTGGCCTACCTGGCGCACATGGCGGCCAACCTGTTCACCGTGGCCGGCATGGGCATCTCCATCCGCGACCTGGTGCTGATCGTCGGTGGCCTGTTCCTGATCATCAAGGGCTTCATGGAGATCAAGGAGCTGATCACCGGTGGCGAGGATGAAGACCCCAGCACCACCAAGGCCTCGGCCGTGTTCGGCTACGTCATCGCGCAGATCGCGGTCATCGACATCGTGTTCTCGCTGGACTCGGTGATCACCGCCGTCGGCATCGCCGACCACATCCCGGTGATGGTCGCCGCCATCCTGCTGTCGGTGCTGGTGATGCTGCTGGCCGCCAACCCGCTGGGCCGCTTCATCGATGCCAACCCGACGGTGAAGATGCTGGCCCTGGCCTTCATCCTGCTGATCGGTGCGGTGCTGATCCTGGACGGCCTGGACGTGCACGTGCCCAAGCCCTACATCTACGCCGCGATGGGCTTCTCGGTGCTGGTGGAATGGCTGAACCTGCTGATGCGCCGCCGCGCACGCGACCACCACGTGCCGGGCGCCGGCAACTGGTAAACGATCCACCCAGGACCCCCGGCACTGCCGGGGGTTCTGCGTTATGGGGGCTGCTGCGCTCGCCGGGCATGGCCCGGCGGAATCACGCCGCCACCTGTGAACCGGGGTCAACACTGTTTTCCCGCGGCGAGGCTTAATCGGCGACGGCAAAGCGCGCAGGCTACGCAGCTTCCCGTTTCCTCCCCACAGGAACCCCCATGAATTCCAGAGCCGCACTGCTAGCCCTCGCCGTCGGCGCCTTCGCCATCGGCACCACCGAGTTCGCCCCGATGGGCCTGTTGCCGGTCATCGCCGAGGGCGTGGGCGTGAGCATTCCTTCCGCCGGCATGCTGATCACCGCCTATGCCGTCGGCGTGATGCTGGGCGCACCGATGATGACCCTGTTGATGGGGCGGTTCGGCAAGCGCACCGCGCTGATGCTGCTGATGTCGATCTTCGTGGTCGGCAACCTGCTGTCGGCGCTGGCGCCGAACTACGGCCTGCTGCTGCTGTCACGCCTGGTCACCAGCCTCAACCACGGTGCGTTCTTCGGCACCGGCGCCGTGGTCGCGGCCAGCCTGGTACCGAAGGAGAAGCAGGCCGCCGCCGTGGCCACCATGTTCATGGGCCTGACCATCGCCAACATCGGTGGCGTGCCGCTGGCCACCTGGGTCGGCCAGCAGCTGGGCTGGCGCCTGTCCTTCGCCGGCACGGCGGTGCTGGGCCTGGTTGCGATCACCGCCTTGGGCCTGGCGCTGCCGGCGTCGGCGCCGGATGCGCGCCCGGACGTGCGTCGCGAGATACGCGCGATCCTGCAGCCGCAGGTGCTGCTGGCGATGGCCACCACGGTGCTGGGTGCCGGTGCGATGTTCACTCTCTACACGTACGTGGCGCCGGTGCTGGGCGAACTGACCGGCGCGTCGAATGCATTCATTGCGATGTCGCTGGCGCTGATCGGCATCGGCTTCACCGTCGGTAATGGTATCGGCGGGCGCATGGCTGACTGGTCGCTGGATGGCGCCACGCGCATCCTGTTGGCCGTGCTGGCGGTGCTGATGTTCGTGCTGCCGCTGGCTTTCATGAGCCACGCCACGGCGGCGCTCGGTGTGCTGCTGTTCGGTGCGGCGACCTTTGCCCTGGTGCCGCCGCTGCAGATCCGGGTGATGCAGGTGGCCAGCGAGGCGCCGGGGCTGGCGTCGTCGATCAACGTCGGTGCGTTCAACCTGGGCAACGCGGTGGGTGCGGCGCTGGGTGGCGCGGTGATCAGCGCGGGCCTGGGGTATGCGGCGATTCCGGTGGCCGGTGGGTTGCTGGCGGTGTCGGGGTTGCTGCTGGCGTGGCTGGGGCGGTCGCGCGCGCCGGTGCCTGAGGCCTGTTGAACGGTGGGGGGGGGCCGGCAGGGCTTGCAGCCCTGCACCCGCCGAATCAACGTCAACGTCAAAAGCGGTGCTGGTTTTCTGCTGGTTGGGCGGGGCGGTGTGGGCTTGCAGGACACGCCGTAAACCCGTCCATGGGGGCTCGTAGGCGCCATCCATGGCGCCTGCGGTCCTGCAAGCCCACACCGCCCCACCCCCGACAGGTCCACTCGGCTGTTGGTGGGTGCCGACCGTTGGTCGGCACGGATGTCTGGAGCATGGGCTTTTGCTCTTGCTCTTGCTCTTGCTCTTTTTGATCTTTCCCGCGGTGCCGATAAACCGTCCATGGTCGGGAGGGTGGGTTGGCTGGGGGCGTGAGCGCCATGGATGGCGCGACCGAGCTTACAGGGACGTACTTGCAGCGTCCCCCAGCCAACCCACCCTCCCGACCAACCCCGATATCCAGCAAACACACCCACCGCGGAGGGGGCCCCGCCCGATGGCCGACCTCCACGCTGGCGTTAACGCGAACCATGGCATGCTCGGCAGCCTGTCCACCCGGAACTCCCGCCATGCGCCTGCTCACCCGCGTCCTGCCCCTGCTGCTGATGGCCTCCCTGATCTCCGGCTGCGGTTACAACGCCATCCAGCAGAAGGATGAGGCGGTCAAGGCCAGTTGGTCCGAAGTGCTCAACCAGTACAAGCGCCGCGCCGACCTGGTGCCCAACCTCGTGCAGACCGTCAAAGGTTTCGCCAGCCAGGAAGAGCGCGTGCTGACCGAAGTCACCAACGCCCGCTCGCGTGTCGGCCAGATCAACGTCAACGCCGATGACCCGGCCTCGCTCAAGCAGTTCCAGCAGGCGCAGGGCGAACTGGGCAGCGCGCTGTCGCGCCTGCTGGTGGTCACCGAGAACTACCCCACGCTGAAGTCCGATGCCAACTTCCGCGACCTGCAGGCACAGCTGGAAGGTACCGAGAACCGCATCACCGTCGCCCGCGGCCGCTACATCCAGCAGGTGCAGGACTACAACACCTACATCCGCTCGTTCCCGCAGCTGGTCACCGCGAAGCTCTTCGGCTACCAGCCCAAGCCCAACTTCAGCGTCGAGAACGAAGCGCAGATCTCCAACGCGCCGGTGGTCGACTTCGGCACCACGCCGCAGCAGCAGCCGGCACCGCAGCCGGCGCACTGACCGATGCGCCTGGCCACCGCGCTGCTGCTGGCGTTCCTGCTGTGGCTGCCGCTGGCGTCGCAGGCGCAGTCGCTCGCGCCGATTCCGGCGCTGGATTCGCCGGTGGTCGATACCACCGGCACCCTCGATGCCGCGCAGAAGCAGGCGCTGGTGCAGCAGGCATTGGACCTGCAGCAGCGCAAGGGCAGCCAGCTGCAGGTGCTGGTGGTGCCCAGCACCCAGCCCGAGGACATCGCCCAGTACACGACCCGCGTCTTCGACCAGTGGCAGATCGGCCGCAAGGGTGTGGATGACGGCGTGCTGCTGGTGGTGGCCAAGGATGACCGGCGCGTGCGCATCGAGCCGGGCTACGGCCTCGAAGGCGCGATTCCCGATGCCATTGCCAACCGGGTCATCCAGGAATACCTGGTGCCGCGCTTCCGCAGCGGCGATTACGCCGGTGGCATCACCGACGCCACGGCCGTGCTGGTGAAGCTGGTCGGTGGCGAGCCGTTGCCGGCGCCGGTCAGCGGCCAGCGCGGCCACGAACCGGGCGGTGGGGGCGATACCTGGATCCTGGCGCTGTTCATCGGCGTGTTCGCCGGCAGCATCCTGCGCGGGGTGTTCTCGCGGGTGCCACGCCCGCTGCGCGGCCTGCTCGGCGGCGGCGGCGCGGCGCTGGCCGCCTTCCTGTTCACCTCCACCCTGCTGGCCAGCGGCCTGGCCGGCATCGTCGGCCTGGTCGTGGCGATGCTGTCCGGCCACCCGGGGCGCTTTGCCGGCGGTGGCGGCTGGGGCGGCGGCAGCTGGGGTGGAGGCGGTGGCTTTGGCGGTGGTGGCGGTTTTGGTGGCGGCGGCGGTGGCTGGGGCGGTGGTGGTGGCCGCTCCGGCGGCGGCGGCGCCTCGGGAGGCTGGTGATGATCCGGCGCCTGCTCCGTCATGTGGTCGCGCCCTCGGTGCGGCGGGCCTTCCCGCCGGACACCCTGCAGGCCATCACCGAGGCCATTGCCGCCGGTGAGGCACGCCACGGCGGCCAGGTGATGTTCGCGGTGGAGGCGGACCTGCCGCTGCACGCGCTGTGGCGGGGCGTGACCCCGCGGCAGGCGGCCGAGCAGGCCTTCGCCCAGCTGCGCACCTGGGATACCCACCACAACAACGGCGTGCTGATCTACCTGCTGCTGGCCGACCACGCCATCGAGATCGTGGCCGACCGCGGCCTGCACGGCCGGGTCAGCGTCGCGCAATGGCAGCGGATCTGCACCCACCTGCGCGAGGGCCTGCGCGGGGCCAACCCGGTCGAGGCGCTGCGCAGCGCCATCGATGAAGTCTCCGCGCTGGTGGAGGGGCACTTTCCGGCCGCCACGCGGTCCGATGATGACGGCCTGCCCGACACCCCGCAGATCCTGGGTTGAGCCGTAAAATACCCGTACTCCCGCAAGGCAGCTTCCATGATCTATTTCCACGACATCGACCCCATCGCCCTTTCGCTGGGGCCGATCAAGGTGCACTGGTACGGCATCATGTACCTGCTCGGCTTCACCGCGGCCTGGCTGCTGGGCCGCAAGCGCATCGCCGAGGGCCGCCTGCCGGGCGTCGATGCCAACGGTTTCTCCGACCTGCTGTTCTACGCCATGCTCGGCGTGGTGCTGGGTGGGCGCATCGGCTTCATGCTGTTCTATGCGCTGGGCGATTTCCTGCACAACCCCCTGCTGCTGTTCAAGGTGTGGGATGGCGGCATGAGCTTCCACGGTGGCCTGCTGGGTGTGGTGGTGGCCTGCTGGTGGTGGTCGCGCCGCAGCCGCCTGCATCTTTTCGACACCGTGGATTTCATCGCCCCGCTGGTGCCGATCGGCCTGGCACTGGGCCGGGTCGGCAACTTCATCGGCGCAGAGTTGTGGGGCAAGTACACTGACGGCACCTGGGGCGTGGTGTTCCCGTCCGGCCTGCCGGCTCCGTTGAATCAGCTCGACCACGCCACCCTGCAGGCGCAGTTCGCCACCGGCGCGCTGAACCAATACGCCCGCCATCCTTCCCAGCTGTATGAAGCGGCTCTGGAAGGGCTGGTGATGTTCACCGTGCTGTGGCTGGTGTCTGCCAAGCCGCGCCATCGCTACGTGGTGTCAGGGCTGTTCGCGCTCATGTACGGCATCTTCCGCTTTGGCCTCGAGTTCGTGCGCATGCCCGACAACGGCATCTACATCGCCTTCGGCTGGCTGACCAAGGGCCAGATCCTGTGCGTGCCGCTCATCGCCTTCGGCCTGGTGCTGCTGGCCCTGTCGCGCCGCGCACCGGTGCTGCAGCCGCAGCCGATGGTGGCCGCGGAGGGCAAGGCATGAAGGCCTACCTCGACCTGCTCTCGCATGTGCTCGAGCACGGCACCGAGAAGAGCGACCGCACCGGCACCGGCACCCGCAGCGTGTTCGGCTGGCAGATGCGCTTCGACCTCAACGAAGGCTTCCCGCTGGTCACCACCAAGAAGCTGCACCTGCGCTCGATCATCCACGAGCTGCTGTGGTTCCTGAAGGGCGATACCAACATCGGCTACCTGAAGGATAACCAGGTACGCATCTGGGACGAGTGGGCCGACGAGAACGGCGACCTCGGCCCGGTCTACGGCAAGCAGTGGCGCAGCTGGGCCACCGCCGATGGCCGCGAGATCGACCAGATGCAGTGGCTGGTGGACGAGATCAAGCGCAACCCCGATTCGCGCCGGCTGGTGGTCAGCGCCTGGAACGTGGGCGAGCTTTCGCAGATGGCGCTGATGCCGTGCCACAACCTGTTCCAGTTCTACGTGGTCGACGGCAAGCTCAGCTGCCAGCTGTACCAGCGCAGCGGCGACATCTTCCTCGGCGTGCCGTTCAACATCGCCAGCTACGCGCTGCTGACCCACATGGTGGCACAGGCCACCGGCCTGTGCGTGGGCGATTTCGTGCACACCCTGGGCGATGCGCACCTGTATTCGAACCACTACGAGCAGGCCCGCGAGCAGCTGTCGCGTGAACCGCGCGCGCTGCCGAAGCTGTGGTTGAACCCGGAGGTGACCGACCTGTTCGGCTTCCAGTTCGACGACATCCGCATTGATGGCTACGACCCGCACCCGGCGATCAAGGCGCCGGTGGCGGTATGAGTGCACTGAAGCTGTCGATGATCGTGGCGCTGGACCGCAACCGTGGCATCGGCCAGGGCAACGCCATGCCCTGGCACTTGCCGGACGACTTCAAGCACTTCAAGGCGCTCACCCTGGGCAAGCCGATCCTGATGGGGCGCAAGACCGCCGAATCGATCGGCCGCGTGCTGCCGGGGCGGACCAACCTGGTGCTGACCCGCAGCGGCCAGGTGCCGTTCGAGGGCATGCGCGCGGTGGCGTCGCTGGATGAAGCGAAGGCGATTGCCGAAGGCGAGGGCGCCAGCGAGCTGTGCATCATCGGCGGCGGCGAGATCTTCCGCCAGCTGCTGGACCTGGCCAGCGACCTGTACCTGACCTGGGTGGATGCCGAAGTATCGGCCGACACCCATTTCCCCGAGGTGGATCCGGGCGTCTGGCAGGAAACCAGCAGCGAGCCGCATCCGGCCGATGCGCGCCACGCGTACGCGTTCCGGTTCGTGCACTACGTGCGTCGCTGACCATGGGTAGAGTCGACCGTTGGTCGACTGCTCTTGTTCGGACCTCGCGAACCCCCCGCGCTCCGCGCGATAGTCGACTGACAGTCGACTCTACCCCTGTGCCCTCAGCTCTGCGGCGGTGCGCCGTTGTTGTTGCCGCCGCCACCACCGCCACCACCGCGACGGCGGCGGCGGCGCGGGCCACGGCTGGCGGCAGGTGCTGCGGCGGCTTCCTTGTCCTTGTCCTGCGCGGCAGCGGCCGGCCGCTCACGTGCCGGGCGTGCCGGCGGGCGGGCATTGGCCACCGGTGCCGGCACATCACGGCCGGGTACCTGCACCACGCGCAGTTCATCGGTGTCGAGCTGGATGGCGGTGAGCTTGCCGCCCCACACCGCACCGGTGTCGATGGCATGCACGCCCTGGGTGATGGTCAGGCCCAGCGCCGACCAGTGGCCACAGACCACCTTCAGGTCACGCTCGACCCGGCCCGGCACTTCGAACCAGGGGTACAGCCCCTGTTCCTGCGTGCCCGGCGTGCCCTTGTCCTCGATGCCGATGCGCCCACGCGGGGTGCAGTAGCGCATGCGGGTGAGCACGTTGATGATCGCGCGCGAGCGGTCGTAGCCGGACAGGTTCGGTGCCCAGCTCGGCTTGTCGCCGTACATGTTGCGGAACAGCTTGCGGTAGCCGGCGCCATGCAGCTGCACTTCCACCTCGGCGGCGTGCTTCTCGGCCATCTGCGTGGTCCACTTCGGCGCCAGGCCGGCGTGCACCATCATCCAGCCCAGCTCGCGGTCCACGTGCACCAGCTTCTGCAGGCGCAGCCAGTCCAGCAGCTCGTCGCGGTCCTCGGCCTGCACGATGCGCAGCAGGTCCGGGTTGACCTTGCGCTGTTCCTCTTCGGTGCGCGCACCGACGGCCAGCAGCGAGAGGTCATGGTTGCCCAGCACCACCACGCTGTGCTCGCGCAGCGAATGCACCAGGCGCAGGGTTTCCAGCGACTGTCCGCCGCGGTTCACCAGGTCGCCGCAGAACCACAGGGTGTCCTGCGCCGGGTCGAAGCGGATCTTTTCCAGCAGTCGCTGGGTAACGTCGTAGCAGCCCTGCAGGTCGCCGATCGCCCATACACTCATCGTCCGGCCTCCGTGTCAGTGCAGGGTACGCGGCACGGCCAGCACGAAAGGTGCGACCGGCGCGGCGAATTCGGTGCCGTCATCGGCAACCATGTCGTAGTGGCCCTGCATGGTCCCGTGGTCGGTCCCCAGCATGACACCCGAGGTGTAACGGAAGTCTTCACCCGGGCGCAGGCGCGGCTGCTCGCCGATCACGCCGTCGCCATCGACATGCTCGACGCGGCCGTTGGCATCGGTGATGCGCCAGTGGCGGGCGACCAGGCGCGCGGCAACGCGCCCCTGGTTGTGGATGCGGATCGTATAGGCGAACGCATAGCGGCCGTCTTCCGGCGCGGATTGGTCGTCGAGGAAGCGCGGAGCAACCTCGACAGTAATGGCGTAAACGTCAGCGTCTTCCATACCGGCAGTGTAATCAGGTGGCATTGGCCAAAGCGATGAATTCAGCCACATCCAGCTGTTCTGCACGGGCATCGGGGCGCACGCCGGCGGCCGCGAACTGCTCGGCCGTGACGACGTTGTTGAGCGCATTGCGCAGGGTCTTGCGGCGCTGCCCGAAGGCGGCCTTGACCACCTCGGCAAAGCGCTTGTGGTCGTTGATGTTGACGCTGGCCGGGTCACGCGGCACCAGCCGCACCACGGCCGAATCGACCTTCGGCGGTGGCCGGAACGCGCCGGGCGGCACCACGAACAGCGAGGTCACCTGGCAGTAGGCCTGCAGCATCACGCTGAGGCGGCCATAGACCTTGCTGCCCGGGCCGGCAGCCATGCGGTCCACCACTTCCTTCTGCAGCATGAAGTGCATGTCGCGGACGACCGCGGCGTGCTCCAGCGCGTGGAACAGGATGGGCGAGGAGATGTTGTAGGGCAGGTTGCCGACCAGGCGGATCGGCTCGCCGGCGGCCAGCGCGGAGAAATCCACGCGCAGCACGTCGCCCTGGACGATGGTCAGATCGCCCAGCGGTTCGGCGGCGGCGGTGAGCGGCGCGATCAGGTCGCGGTCGAACTCGATCACCGTCAGCGTCGGGTGCACGCGCAGCAGGGGCAGGGTGATCGCGCCCTGGCCGGGGCCGATCTCGACCAGACGGTCACCGTCCTTGGGATTGACCGCCATCACGATCTTGTCGATGTAGTGGCGGTCGGCCAGGAAATGCTGGCCAAGCTGCTTCTTGGCCGGGGCGGTGAACACCGGGCCGGAGGGGGAATGCGGGGAATTCATGCGCTCAGTGTACGTTGCCGGGCCAGCCGCGCACACAGCGCCGTTGCGGCCTGCAGGCTGGAAGGATCGGCGATGCCACGTCCGGCCAGCTCCAGCGCGGTGCCGTGGTCGACGGCCACGCGCGGGTAGGGCAGGCCCAGGGTCAGGTTCACGGCCTGTTCGAAGCCGGAATACTTCAGCACCGGCAGGCCTTGGTCGTGGTACATGGCCAGCACGGTGTCGAAGCCGGCCAGCTTGGCCGGCAGGAAGGCGGTATCGGCCGGCAGCGGCCCGACCAGGTCCATGCCCTCCGCGCGCAGGCGCTGCAGCAGGGGGATGACCAGGTCCAGCTCCTCGCGGCCGAGGTGGCCGTCTTCGCCGGCATGCGGGTTCAGCCCGAGCACGGCAATGCGTGGCGCGGGCAGGCCGAACTCGCGGCGCAGCGCGGCATGCACGGTGCGCAGGGTGTGTTCCAGGCTGGGCGCGGTGATCGCATCGGCCACCTCGCGCAGGGGCAGGTGGGTGGTGGCCAGGGCCACGCGCACGATGTCGTTGGCCAGCATCATCACCACCTTCACCCCGGCCTGGTCGGCCAGCAGTTCGGTGGTGCCGCTGTAGGCGATGCCGCCCTGGTTGATCACCGCCTTGTGCACCGGGCCGGTGACCACGCCCTGCAGCTCGCCGGACAGGCAGGCCTGGCCGGCCGCCAGCAACGCGCCGATCACCGCGCCCGCATTGGCGGGATCGGTCTGGCCGAAGTGGCTGGGGGTGGTGTTGCCGAGGGGGCGCAGGCGCAGGTCGCCGGGTAGGCGGGCCTCGGCATCCTCGGGCAGCAGCTGCAGGGGCAGCTTCAGCGCGGCCGCGGCCGCGCGCAGGGTATCCGGGTCGGCGAAGGCCAGCAGCCGGCAATCATCACGCGGCTGCTGGACAAGGCGGACACACAGCTCCGGGCCGATCCCCGCCGGCTCGCCCGGTACCAGAGCGAGCTCGGGGCGCATCGGTCAGGGCTGCTGCGGCGTCGCGGTGTTCTCCGCGCGGTCGCCACTGCGGAAGCTGACGTAGGCTTCGCCACGCAGTTCCTGCAGGAAGCGGTTGTATTCGTCTTCCAGCTTGCGGCGGCCGATGGTCTCGCGGACCTGGGCACGCTGGTTGTCGCTGGTCACGTCGGTCTGGCGCGTGGCAACGCGCTGCACGATGTGCCAGCCGGCATCGGTACGGAACGGCTGGCTGACGCCGCCGTCCTGGATGCCTTCGACCTGCTGGCCGAACGCCGGACCGAAGGCATCGGCCGGGAACCAGCCCAGATCGCCGCCCTGGCCCTTGCTGTTGTTGTCTTCCGACGATTCCTTGGCCACGGCCTGGAAGTCGGCACCGCCGACGATGCGGGCACGCAGGGTGTCGATCTTGGCCTTGGCGGCCGCGTCGGTCTGGTTGTCGTCCACGCGCACCAGGATGTGGCGGCCGTGGTACTCGGTGACGGTGTGGTCGCCAGAGGCGGCGTTGGCATCACGCACTTCCACCAGCTTCAGCAGCTGGAAGCCGCTCGGGCCACGGATCGGACCGACCACGTCGCCGGCCTTCATCTGCTGCATCATCTGCGCGAAGGCGGCCGGGATCTCATCCAGGCTGCGCCAGCCCAGATCGCCGCCTTCCAGCGCGTTGGGGCTGTCGGAATAGCGGACGGCGGCGGCGTTGAAGTCCAGCTCGCCCTTGTCCAGCAGTGCCTTCACGCCATCGGCCTTCTTCTGGCCGGTGGAGATCTGTTCGGCGGTGGCGCCGTCGGGCAGGGCCACCAGGATGTGCGCCAGGTGGTACTGGTTGCCGACGGTGGCCTGCTGCTTCAGGGCAGCATCGACTTCGCCTTCGCTGACGCTGATGCGGCTCTGGGCGAAGCTCTGGCGCAGGCGCTGCACGGTGATCTCGTCACGCACCGAGGCGCGGAAATCAGCGAAATCGATGCCGTCGCTGGCCAGGCGCTGGCGCAGGGCGTCCAGGTTGGAACCGTTCTGCTGGGCGATCGAGTTCATCGCCTGGTTCAGTTCCTGGTCGCTGATGCGGATGCCGCTGCCCTGGGCGCGGGCGACCTGCAGCTTGACCAGCACCAGGCGCTCGAGCACCTGGCGGCTGAGCACGTCGTCGGGCGGCAGCTGGTTCTCACGACCGGCGTACTGGGCCTTGATGTTGACGATCGCACGCTGCAGTTCGCTCTGCAGCACCACGTCCTCATCGACGATGGCTGCAATGCGGTCCAGCGGCTGGGTCTCCTGGGCGATGACCTGGAGGGGGGCGGACACGCTGGACACGGCCAGCAGCGAAGCGAGTAGGACGGGGAAGCTCTTGGTCATGGGATCTGGTTTGGATCGTAGTCGTCCCGGGTCGCCCCGGTGTTGCTGGGCGGCACGAGATAGAGGTCGTCGCGGTTGTACCCGAGGATAGCACGGCGCAGGGTGCGGTCCGTGTCCTGGCCCAGCGAGCTCAGGCCCTTGAGCACGAACTCGAGCTGGATGGAGTTGTTCAGTTCACCTTCGCGGTTGCGCACGTAGCGGCGGGCCACGGCGCGCACGGCCAGGCAGCAGCTGTCCCACTGCACGCCACCGATGATTTCCAGCGGCTTGCTGTCCTGGATCGAGTAGTAATAGCGGCCGACCAGGCTCCAGCGCTCGTTCAGCGGGTACAGGAACGACAGGTCGGCCTGTTCCAGCAGGGTGCGCTCTTCCTTGGTGGCATTGGCCGCCGCACCGGCGTTGATGCGGTAGCGGTAGCTCAGGTTGACCACGCCGTCGTTGGACATCAGGTAGCGGGCGCGGACGCTGGCCAGATCCTCACGCTTGTACTTCGGGTCCCACTGGTAGGTGGCGCCGAGGGTCCAGCGGTCGTTGATCATGTAGTTCGAATCGGCGATCCAGGCCGACTTGCCCTTTTCGACCGGGGCGCCGCCCGGGGTCACGGTCACCCGCGACTCGTCGAAGTACTGGATCTGGCCGATCGAGGCCGAGAAGCGTTCCTTGCCCGTGGTCTGGTCGATGAAGCGGGTGCTGACCGCCATGGTCAGCTGGTTGGCGTCGTTCTGGCGGTCGGCGCCGGTATAGCGCGAATCGCGGAACAGCTGGCCCCAGCTGAAAGTGAAGTCACGGGTATCGAATACGGGCAGTTCGTCCTGGTTGCGGTAGGGCGTGCGCAGGTAGAACAGGCGCGGCTCCAGGGTCTGCAGGAAGGACTTGCCGCCGATCTTGGTGTCGCGGTCGAAGAACAGGCCGGCATCCAGGCTGGCGATCGGCATACTGCGGCTGGGCGAGGTGTTCCCGCGCAGCTGGTCCGGCGTCGCGGTGGTCGGATCAATGCCCTGCGAGCGAAGGATCTGGCCACGGATCCCGTTGACGCCGTCCACCAGGCCGCGGTCCAGCTGATAGGCGGTGTAGCGGTAGGCCAGAGTCGGAGTGACATACCAGGCTGCGCCGCTGATCGGGAACGAAACGTACGGCTTCAGGTCCAGGCGCGAGCCACCGCTGACACCGATGCCGTCGGTCTGGCGCAGGCCGTTGCGGGTGTACTGCAGGTCTTCGCCGGCGCTGGCGTCATACTTGAAGTTGACGTCATCGTGGGTAAAGCGCACCGCTTCGGCGTAGACGCCGGTCTCCAGCCACGGCAGCAGCGACTTGTCCCAGTTGAAGTACAGCCGCGGCTGGCGGTTGTAGGCCAGGGCGCTCTCGTTCAACGTGTAATCAGTCAGCTGCCAGCGGTCGGCCATGATGCCGGCCGTCCAGTTCTGGCCGGTTCCGTACAGGCCGATGGTGCTCTGCAGGTTGGACGCAGTGACGCCCACCAGGCGGTTGGCGAAATCCTCGATGTAGCGCTCGTCACTGACCCAGGCCAGGTTGGCGCGGGCCTGCCAGTGGCTGTCCACGTTGTGGTAACCGTTGAACATCACCCGACCGCGGTCGCGATCGCGCAGCTCGTCGTTGGGCATGTACGCGGTCAGCAGTTCGCCGCGGCCGCCGTTGTAGAGGTAGCGGAACTCGTTGTCGAGCATCAGGCCGCGCCGGCTCATGTAGCGCGGCGTCAGCGTGTCGTCGTAGTTCGGCGCCAGGTTCAGGTAGATCGGCTGGGCGTAATCGAAACCGTTGCGGCCGGACATGCCCAGCTGCGGGAACAGCAGGCCGGTCTTGCGGCGGTCGTCGATCGGGAACTTGAAGTACGGCGCCCACAGCACCGGCACCTTGCCGATGCGCAGCACGGCATTGCGTGCGGTGCCGAAGCCCTCGTCGTTGTCCACTTCGATTTCCGGTGCCGACAGCTTCCACACCGGCTGCGAGGGATCGCAGGTGGTGTAGGTAGAGCGGTGCATCTGGCCGACGGCGCCCTGCAGGTCGACCGATTCGGCATCGCCGTTGCCACGGCGCGACACCAGCTGGTACTGGATGTCGGTGATCTTGTGGGTGTCGCTTTCCTGGTTGCCCTCGGCACGCTTGGCGACCATGCGGATCGACGCATCCTGGTAGCGCACATTGCCGTCGGCGATGTAGTTGCCACTCTCGGTGTCGAAGCTGAGCTTGTCGGTACCGACGAACTGGTCGCCACGGCGCAGCGCCACGTTGCCCTGGTACTGCGGCACGGTGGTGGTGCCCAGCAGCTGGTTACCCTCGATTTCGGTGGGCTGCTGCTCGCGCTCGGCGCTGGCGGCGGCCTTGTCCTGCCCGGCTACGGGGACCGGGGTAGGGGCATCGGTGAAGGCAGGAATGACCTCGGTTGCCGGGCACAGGCCCCAGTTGAGCGGCTTGTCATCGGCCATCGCGGGAAGGCAGACGGCGATGCTCAGGGGCAGGGGAAGCAGGCGGAGGGCTCGGCGCACGCGGTTCGGATTCGGGCGAAAACGGACGGTAGATTGCCCCATCCGCTGCATAGGGGCAATGAAGGTTGCCGCCCGCTGCCGGTTCGGGTTCATCCAGCCCGTGGCCCGGATGCCCCCTCCAGCAGGGCCCGGACATGGGCCACGGTGCACTCGGACAGGGCCTGCAGGTCATAGCCGCCCTCCAGCATCGACACCACCCGGCCGGCCGCGTGGCGGCGGGCCAGCGCATGCAGTTCGGCGGTGATCCAGGCGAAATCGTCGGTTTCCAGCATCAGGTCGGCCTGCGGGTCGCGCAGGTGGGCGTCGAAGCCGGCCGATATCAGCAGCAGCTGCGGGCGGAAGTCGTCGATGGCCGGCAGCATCTCGTCGGCCCAGACATTGCGGAAGCGGAACCCGCCACTGCCCGGCGGCAGCAGGATGTTCATCAGGTTGCCGGCGCCACGGTCGCGGCGCAGGCCCGAATTGGGGAACAGCCCGGCCTGGTGGGTGCTGTAGTACGACACCCGGGCGTCGTGCTGGAAGATGTCCTGGGTGCCGTTGCCGTGGTGGACATCGAAGTCCACCACCGCGATGCGCTCCAGCCCGTGGCGGTCGCGCGCGTAGGCGGCGGCCACGGCGATGTTGTTGAGCAGGCAGAAGCCCATCGCCGTGCTGCTGGTCGCGTGGTGGCCGGGCGGGCGCACCGCGCAGAACGCCAGCGGGTCATCGCCGAGCATCACCGCATCGACCGCGGCCACGCCGGCGCCGGCCGCGTGCACGGCGGCGCTGGCCGAACCGGGCGAGGTCCAGGTGTCCATGTCGAGCTGGCGCCGCGGCAGGGTCTGCGGCTGCAGGACGAAGTCGAGCAGGGCGCTGTCGTGCACCCGGCTCAGTTCACCGAACTTGGCCGGCGGTGCCTGGCGCCAGTCCAGCTGGCCGGGGAAGGCCTGGTGCAGGGCATCGAGCACCACCTGCAGCCGCTGCGGGCACTCGGGGTGGTCGGGGCCGGGGTCGTGCTGCAGGCAGGCGGGGTGGGTATAGACCAGCATCGGCGGTCAGCGCTGCCGGTGCTGCGGCTGCCACAGCGCCTCGCCGTGGCCATCGGCACGGGCCAGCACCCGCGACAGCACGAACAGCAGGTCGGACAGCCGGTTGAGGTACTGCAGGGCTTCGCTGCGCACGCTTTCCACCCGCGCCAGGGCGACGGTCTCACGCTCGGCCCGGCGCACGATGGTGCGTGCCAGGTGACAGCGCGCGGCCGCTTCGCCGCCGGCCGGCAGGATGAATTCCTTCAGCATCGGCAGGTCGGCGTTGTAATGATCCAGCTGCTGCTCCAGCGCCGAGATGTCGGCGGCGTGGATGGCGGCATGGCCCGGCACGCACAGCTCGGCGCCGAGGTCGAACAACTGGTGCTGCAGGTGGACCACCAGCGCCCGCACGTCGTCGGGCAGTGCCGTGGCCAGCAGCAGGCCGAGTGCGGCGTTGGCTTCATCCACCGTGCCATACGAGGCCACGCGCAGGTCGTCCTTGCCGACCCGGCTGCCATCGCCGAGGCCGGTGCTGCCGTCATCGCCGGTACGGGTGTAGATGCGCGAAAGACGATGGCCCATGCGATGGCTCAGTGCTGGATGTCGCGGCGGGCCTGCTGCAGCTTCAGCACCTGCTCGACTGCCAGCTGCAGGGCCGCGGCCAGCGCCACGTAGATGGCCGTGGTGCGCAGGTAGGGGCCGAACCACTGCGCGTAGTTCTGCGCCCAGCCGGCCACGCTCGGCTCGGCCACGTTGCGGGTGGTCCAGTAGAAGCCGCCCTGTGCCAGCAGGTGGCACAGCGCCACCGAGGCCACCAGCAGCAGCGCGCCCTTGCCCAGGGTCGACCAGTGCGCGCCGTGGTAGTTGCGGCCCAGCAGCAGGCCACCGGCCCACAGCGAGAAGTACGCCGGCAGCAACAGCCAGTAACCCGGCGAGACGCAGTAGTGCTGCCAGAAATCCAGGCCGCTGCTGCGGATCACGATCCAGTCCACCAGCACCGCGAAGACCATCAGCAGCGGGAACGCCCAGCGCGTCCAGCGCGCCAGGTAGAAGCCACCGATGAAGAACACCGCCCAGGACGCATCGGGGATGGCTGCGAAGTGGTTGACCCGGGTCGCCGCCAGCAACAGCACAAGCACGGAGAGGACAAAGGCGCGGTTGGCGGTGTCGGACATGGCAGCGGGCCCGGAGCGGATTCAGCTTTCATTCTAGCCCGCCGCGCGGGTTGGCGCAGGGCCCGGCGGCGAGCGCGTATCATTGGCTCATGATTGAACGACATGACGTGCTGATCGTCGGTGGCGGTCTGGTGGGAGCCAGCCTGGCCATCGCCCTGGACCGGCTGGGCCTGGACGTGGGCCTGCTCGAGGCCAGCCCGGCCGGCGAACTGCCGGCGGTGTTCGACCAGCGCAACCTCAGCTTTGCCGCCGCCACCGTCAATGCGCTGACCGCGCTGGGGGTGATGCAGAAGCTGGCGATGGCGCCCGGCCCGATCCGGCGCATCCATGTCAGCCGCGCCGGGGATTTCGGCCGGGTCCAGCTCGACGCGGCCGATTACGACCGGCCGTGGTTCGGCCAGGTGGTGGTGGCGCGCGATTTCGGCCAGGCGCTGGAAGCGCGCCTGCAGGAACTGCCGCGCCTGCACCGTTACCGGCCGATGCGTTTCCTTGGCCTGGGTGAGGTGATCGACGGCAACCGCCAGGTGCGCGTGGCCGACGAGAGCGGCGAGCGCGTGCTGCAGGCACGGCTGGTGGTCGGTGCCGACGGTACCGCCAGCGGCGTGCGCGAGGCATTGGGCATCGACGTCGACCGCCATGATTTCCTGCAGACCCTGTTCGTCGCCCGTGTGCGCAGCCAGCGCGCGCCCGATGGCAGTGCCTGGGAGCGTTTCACGGACACCGGACCGACGGCACTGCTGCCGCGTGGTGACCGCCACTTCGGCTGCGTGCACGGCGTGGCCCGTGACCAGGCCGAGGCGGTGATGGCGCTGGACGATGCCGCCTGGCTGCAGCGCCTGCAGAATGCGCTGGGCTGGCGCGCCGGGCGCCTGCTTGAATCCGGTCCGCGCAGTGCCTATCCGCTGATCCAGGTGCTGGCGCGCGCGCTGGCCGGGCAGCGCACGGTGCTGCTCGGCAATGCCGCGCAGACCATCCACCCGCTGGGGGCGCAGGGTTTCAACCTGGGCCTGCGCGATGCGCTGACCCTGGCCGAGCTGCTGGAAGACGCGGGCGGTGATGCCGGCAGCGATGGCCTGCTGCAGGCCTACGTGGCCCGCCGCGAAGAGGACCGCCGGCAGACGGTGGCGTTCTCCGGTGGCCTGGCCCGGCTGACCAGCAACCCGGCTCCGCTGCTGCGGCCGCTGCGCAGCCTGGGCCTGGTCGCCGCGCAACGCGCGTCGGTGCAGTCGATGCTGGTCGGCGGCGCGATGGGTTTCCGCGGTGATGTGCCGCGCCTGTGCCGTGGGGAGGCCGCATGAGCCGCCGCATGCGCCTGGACGTGGCCATCGTCGGCGGTGGCGTGGTCGGTGCCGCCTGTGCGCTGGCGCTGGCCGATGCCGGTCTGTCGGTCGCCCTGATCGAAGGCCGCGAGCCGTCGCCGTGGCAGGCTGCGCAGCCGGACCTGCGGGTGTTCGCGTTCGCCGCCGACAACGTGCAGCTGCTGCAGCGCCTCGGCGTGTGGCCGGCGATCGCACAGGCCCGTGCCTGGCCGTACCGGCGCATGCAGGTATGGGATGCGGCCGGTGGCGAGGATCTGTTGTTCGACGCCGACCGCTTCGGTCGTCGCGAGCTGGGCTACATCGTCGAGAACGGCCTGCTGCAGGACCGCCTGTGGGCGGCGCTGCCGGCCGCCGGTGTGCAGCTGCACTGCCCGGCGCGGGTGGAAGCGCTGGAGCAGGACGAAGACGGCGTGCGCCTGCGCCTGGACGATGGCCGTCGCCTGGATGCCGCGCTGGCCGTGGCCGCCGATGGTGCCGAATCAACCCTTCGCCAACTGGCTGGGATCGAGGTCGAGCGCCACGATTACCACCAGCGTGGCGTGGTGGCCTATGTGGACAGCGAACTGCCGAACCAGGCCACCGCCTGGCAGCGCTTCCTGCCCACCGGGCCGCTGGCCCTGCTGCCGGTGGCCGAGCGCCGCAGTTCGATTGTCTGGACCTTGCCCGAGGAAGAGGCCGCACGCGTGCTCGCCCTGGACGAAGCCGCCTTCAACCGCGAACTGACCCGTGCCTTTGCCGCACGCCTGGGCGAACTGCGCCTGGCCTCGCCGCGCGCGGCGTTCCCGCTGCGCCGGCAGCTGGCCCGCCATTACGTGGCCGGCCGCGTGCTGGCGCTGGGCGATGCCGCACATGTGGTGCACCCGCTGGCCGGGCAGGGCGTGAACCTGGGGCTGCGCGATGTCGCCGCCCTGCAGCAGTGGCTTGCCCCGTCGGCCGAACGCCGTGGCCAGCCGCGCCTGTCGCCGCAGCGCCTGCAGCGCTGGGCCCGCGAACGGCGCAGCGACAACCAGATTGCCGCCTACAGCTTCGATGCGATCAACCGGCTGTTTTCCAACGACGAAATGCATCTGACCCTGGCCCGCGGCCGCGCGCTGGGCTGCGTCGGCAAATGGCCGCCGCTGGTGCAGGCTTTCTGGAAGCGCGCGGCCGGCGTCTAAGCGGAACGCCCCGGTAGGCGCCAACAGCAGGTCATGCCGTGGGACGCCCCGGTAGCGCCGGGCCATGCCCGGCGAGCGCGCAGCGCGGTAGTCGCCAACCTTGGTTGGCGCGCGTGAATCGGATCAGTCGATCAGCCAGCCGGCCAGGTCGGTGCGGTCCAGCTTGCCGCGGTGCTTCACGTCCAGCGAGGTGAACTCATCGGCCAGCGCCGGGTTGGCCTGTGCCTCGTCGCGGCTGATGAAACCATCGCCGTCCACATCCAGTGCGGCGAAGTGGATGCGGTACTGCCCGACCACGCTGGCCGGGCTGACCGAGCGCACCGTCACCGGCGTTTCGCCCAGCGGCACGGCGATGTCGACGCTGCCGGTCACCCGGCCACTGGCCAGTGACTGCTGGCGGACCACGCCGCTGTCGTCGCGCAGCGGTGCGCTCTGTGCCGGCTGGGGCAGGGCCACCTGCGCCGACGCAGCCGCCGGCAGCAGGGCCATCAGGAGTGGAATCAGTCGAAAGTGCATGCAGTCGTGTTCCCGGTAGCGCCGGGCATGCCCGGCGGACATCGTGTCTCAGTGCAGCGGCGAGGCTAGCACCGTGATCTCTTCGCGGTCGTGGTAGAGCTGCTTGGCACGCACCGCCAGCGGCTTGCCGGCCTGCTCCTGGAACAGGTCCAGGCACAGCCGGGTTTCGTCCCAGCGCTTCTTCATCGGCAGCTTCAGGTTGAAGATCGCGTGCCTGCACCAGCCTTCGCGGAACCAGGTGGCCATGCGCTCGGCCACGCGGCGCGGCTGCTCGACCATGTCGCAGACCATCCAGTCCAGCTGCTGGTCCGGGTGCCAGTGGAAACCATCGGCGCGCAGGTGCTCGACCAGGCCGGTGTCCAGCACATGCTGGCGCAGCGGGCCGTTGTCGATGCTCAGCACGTGCATGTGCTGGCGAGTCAGCACCCAGGTCCAGCCGCCCGGTGCGGCGCCGAGGTCGGCGGCGCGCATGCCGGGCTTTGCCAGCTGTTCGCGTTCTTCCGGGGTCAGCAGGGTCAGCAGCGCTTCGTCCAGCTTCAGCGCCGAGCGCGAAGGCGCCTCGGGCAGCAGCTTCAGGCGCGGGATGCCCAGCGCCCACGGTGCGCTGTCGACCGGGTCGGCCACGCAGACGAAGGCATGGGTGCCATCAACGAACACCACATGCAGGCGCGGCAGGCGCGCATTGGGCTTGTCGGTCAGCTTGCCGGCCTTGCGCAGCGCCGGACGCAGCGCGTTGCCGAAGGCGCGGGCCAGCCCGGACAGCGGCTTGCCGGCATCCGAATCGGGGTGTTCCACCCACAGGTCGCCGAAGCGCGGCGCATCGGCCAGCACCTCCAGCATCGGGGTGATGCGGTCGGCCGGGTCCAGCTGCGGCAGTTCGGCCAGCACCACCAGCTTCTGCCGGGCGAAGATCAGCTCGCGCCAGCGCAGGCGCGGGGCCAGTGCGGCGGCTTCGTCGCACATGAACAGCACGTAGCCATCATTGCGCTGGGTGCGCGCATAGCCGGCAAAACCGGCTTCGCCGGCGCGGAACTGCAGTTCGCCGGCCAGCTCGGGCTCGAAGCCCTGGCGGCACAGGCACAGCAGGCCGATGCCTGCCTCAGTAACGGGCGCCATCACTCTCTCCATAGGCACGCAGCACGCTGCGCGCATCATCACGGTTCAGACCCTGCACGACGTCGATGCCGCGCTTGTTGAGCTCGCCGACCCAGTCGGCGGGCAGCGGGCCTTCATCGAACGGGGTCAGTTCTTCCACATCGGCCGCGCTGGCGCCGATCAGCAGGCGGTCGATGCCGGCCCACACGGTCGCGCCGTAGCACTGGCAGCACGGCTGCGAGCTGGTGGCCAGGGTGATCGGCGACAGCACGGCGTTCAGGCGTGGCGTCTGCAGGCGCTGCTGGGCCAGCATGTAGGCCATGTTCTCGGCATGCGCCAGCGAGGTCGCATGCGGCATCACCCGGTTCACGCCAGCGGCGATCACCTTGTCTTCCGGGCCGAACACCACCGCGCCGAACGGGCCGCCGCTGGCGTGCTCGATGTTCAGCCGCGACAGCGCGATGGCCAGCGCGACCTTGGCCTCATCGCCGGGATAGCGACGATCCAGGTCGATCTGGTCGTGGATCCAGGCAGGTAGGGTCAGGTGGACTTGCGCGTACAGCATCGCGGGGTGCCTCGTGTGGAAGATGAAGTGGTGCGGCGGGTTCGGAAACCGGCGCGCAGTGTAGCGGCAGCCGGGTGCACCGGGGGTGTCTGCTCAGTCGTCCAGGTCGGTGCGGACCACCACGTACTGCTTGCGGAACTCCAGCCCGGCCTGCGGCCAGCGTGCGGCGTAGGCGCGCAGCAGGGGCAGGGCGGCGGGGAAGTCGTGGCCGTTGACCCGGCAGTCGGCCTCGCACTGGCCGTCCGCATCGCGCGAAGCGAACAGGCGGATGCCGAGGAACTGGCGGGTCTTCAGCAGGTCGTTGAAGGCGTCCAGGCTCTGGGTGAACAGGCAGCACGGGCAGGAGCCGTGATCGTCCTCGCTGCAGGCGGCGTCGTCGGCGGGCTCGCCGCGGTAATGGGCCAGCGGGCCCAGCACCACCGCGCGCGCCAGCGGCGTTCCGGTTTCCTCGGCGCCGTAGCGCAGGGTCAGCATCTGCAGCTCGGGGGCATCGTCGGCACCGATGGCGGCCTGCAGGGTGGCCAGGTCCACCCGCACCCAGTTCTCGAAGCCGGACAGCGCGGCCTCCTGCTGGCTGTCGCCGGCGGCGTGCTGGTATTCGAACAGGCCATCGGCGAACAGCTGCGGATGGCGTGCCTCGATCACCGTGGAGGTCTGCCAGCCGCCGTTGTCGCGCGGCTCGGCGCCCACCGGGTGCGGGCTCAGGCGCAGGCCGCTGTCCAGCACCAGTTCGTCACCGTCGAGGGTGCAGGCGATGTCACGGCCCAGCAGCACCTGCTGCAGCAGCGGAAGAAGGGCATTGGCGGAAGCGGTCATGTCGAAGGGCCTGCCTGGAGCGGTGGGTGGACAGCCAGGCGGTGCCTGGCATCAGCGAAGGGCGTCGAGTTCGGCGCGATAGCGCTGTGCCTCGGACTGCTGCTGCGGGTCGTTGCCGTGGTCGCGCAGCCAGGTCTCCAGCTCGCGTCGATAGTCGGCGCGGAAGCTGGCGTTGTCCGGGCTGAAATGCAGCTTGCGCGCGGCCACGTCCACCCGTTCGCGCGCACGTGCGCGGGCCTGGGCGATGCCATAGGGCGACTGCTCGGTGAGGATGACGAAGTTGCGGGCAAAGCCGTTGACGTACTTGACTGCAAACGGCTGGTTGGCGCCCGGGATGCGGATCGCATTGCTCAGCGGCCACAGGGCTGCCGTATCGGTATGCATGACCGTTTCGACATCGCGGCCGTCGGCCGTATGCAGCACGACCTCGTAACGCCAGATGTACTGTTCGTTCAACTGCGAGCTGGTCTGTTCAGCCCGCACGATGATCGCCTCGCCCCGTTCGCCGGCCAGGTTGAGGAAGGCCGCATTGGCAAACTGCCCGACGATCATGTTCAGCAGGGCCAGAGGGAACACGACCAGGGCGAAGCCAGGGCGGCGGCGGCGCCACGACACCAGGCCGATCAGCAGCAGCGCGGCGAAGAAGACCAGCACTGCGTGCCCGGTCAGCAGCCAGAACAGGAAAGACAGGACAGTCAGCATGGCGGCTCGAGAGCGGGCGCCGTCGAGGCGCCCGCCTATCCGATCAGGCCGACCAAGTGTCGCGCAGGGTCACGCTGCGGTTGAACACCGGCTTGGCTTCGGTGTGGTCGCGGCGGTCGGCGACGAAGTAGCCGGTGCGCTCGAACTGGAACGACTGCTCCGGGGTAGCGCTGGCCGCGGCCGGCTCGACATAGCCGGTGACGGTGCGGCGCGATTCCGGGTTGAGGTAGTCGCGGTAGGTCTTGCCTTCCGACTCGTCGTCCGGGTTCGGCACCGAGAACAGGCGGTCGTACAGGCGGATCTCTGCCGGCACCGCGTGCACGGCGCTGACCCAGTGGATGGTGCCCTTGACCTTGCGGTTGGCGCCTTCCATGCCCGGACGCGATTCCGGATCCAGCCAGCCGCGCAGCTCGGTGATGGTGCCGTCGGCATCCTTGATCACTTCATCGCAGCGGATGATGCCGGCACCGCGCAGGCGTACTTCGCCACCCGGCACCAGGCGCTTCCAGCCCTTGGGCGGCACTTCGGCGAAGTCCTCGCGGTCGATCCACAGCTCGCGGGCGAACGGCACCTGGCGGCTGCCGAAGCTTTCGTCCTTGGGGTGGTTGCTGAAGGTCAGCTGCTCTTCGTGGCCTTCGTCGAGGTTGGTCAGTACCAGCTTCACCGGATCGATGACGGCCATGCGGCGCGCGGCGGCACTGTCCAGGTCCTCGCGCAGCGCGCCTTCGAGCACGCTGAAATCGATCAGCGAATTCTGCTTGCTGATGCCCACGCGCTCGGCGAACAGGCGCATCGCTGCCGGGGTGTAGCCGCGGCGACGCAGGCCCTGCAGGGTCGGCATGCGCGGGTCTTCCCAGCCGTCCACCAGCTGTTCGGTGACCAGCGCCATCAGCTTGCGCTTGCTCATCACCGTGTAGTTGATGTTCAGGCGCGAGAACTCGATCTGGCGGGGCTTGGCGGCTTCGCGCGGCAGGCCGGCGTCGACCAGCGGCTGGGTCAGCGCCTCGTCATGGGCGAAATCGACGTTGTCCACGCACCAGTCGTACAGCGGGCGGTGGTCTTCGAATTCCAGCGTACACAGCGAGTGGGTGATGCCCTCGATGGAATCGCCCAGTGCATGCGCGAAGTCGTACATCGGGTAGATCGGCCACGCATTGCCGGTGTTCTGGTGCTCGACATGCTTGATGCGGTACAGGGCCGGATCGCGCAGGTTGATGTTGCCGCTGGCCATGTCGATCTTGGCGCGCACGGTGCGCGCACCGTCCGGGAATTCACCGGCACGCATGCGGCGGAACAGGTCGAGGTTCTCCTCGACGCTGCGGTCGCGCCACGGCGACGGGCGGCCCGGCTCGGTGAGGGTGCCGCGGTAGGCGCGCACTTCCTCGGCCGACAGGTCGCAGACGTAGGCCTTGCCCTGCTCGATCAGCTTCTCGGCGGCCAGGTAATAGGTCTGGAAGTAATCCGAGGCGTGGCGCAGCTCGTTCCAGGTGAAGCCCAGCCAGCGCACGTCGTCCTGGATCGCGGCCACGTACTCGGGGTCTTCCTTGGCCGGGTTGGTGTCGTCGAAGCGCAGGTTGCAGACGCCGCCGAACTCACCGGCCAGGCCGAAGTTCAGGCAGATCGACTTGGCGTGGCCGATGTGCAGGTAGCCGTTCGGCTCGGGCGGGAAACGGGTCTTGATCGCCTGGTGCTTACCGCTGGCCAGGTCCTCGCGCACGATCTGGCGGATGAAATCGCGCTTCTCGTGGCTGTCGGCGGGGGTCTCGGGGCTGGCGGGGGTGTGCTCGGACATGAGTCGGCGAAAGAGAAAGGCAGAAAGACCAACAGTTTAGCGCGTCAGGGGCGGGGCTGCCCGGTGGCGTCTGCGGTTGCCGGCCAGCGGCCGGCGCTACACCCATCTTCTGGTAGCGCCGGCCGCTGGCCGGCGAACTCACCGCCGGCATTCAGCCCCCGGGCGTATGCTGGACCCCTGTCCCGAGGAGCCGCCCATACACATCGTGTACAAGGCCGACAATCTGTTCGACGCCCACCTGGTCAAGCACGCGCTGGAGGATGCCGGCATCCCCGCGTTCGTGTTCGGCGAGCAGCTGCTGGGCGGCATGGGCGAGCTGCCGCTGTTCGGCGTGCTGCGGGTCGGCATCCCCGACGTGGCACGGCCGCAGGCCGAGGAGATCATTGCCGCGCTGGACTTGGGCCAGGGCCCGTCCGACCCCATTTCAGACGCAGACGATTGGGCCGGACAGCCGGCGTAGGAGCGCATCATGTTGGGAATCAGCCAGGGCATCCTCGGCATCGGGGCCTTCAAGCAGCGCCTGCCGCGCCCGGAAGAGGCGCTGCCGGGCCGCGACCAGCCGCTGCCGCTGCACAGCAACCAGCACTTCGTGAACAGCCATCCGCTGAAGGACCGCTTCGCCGGCCTGCAGCAGATCCGCTTCGCGCTGGGTTGCTTCTGGGGCGCCGAGCGCAAGTTCTGGACCGAGCCGGGCGTGTACAGCACCTCGGTCGGCTATGCCGGCGGCGTTACCCCGAACCCGACCTATGAAGAGGTCTGCTCGGGCCTGACCGGCCACACCGAGGTGGTGCAGGTGGTGTTCGACCCGGCGGTGGTGAGCCTGGAGCGGCTGCTGCAGCTGTTCTGGGAGAGCCACGACCCGACCCAGGGCATGCGCCAGGGCAACGACACGGGCACCCAGTACCGCTCGGCGATCCACGCCACCGACGAGGCGCAGTACGCGGCGGCGCTGGCCAGCCGCGAGGCCTACCAGGCGCAGCTGAACGCGTCCGGCTACGGGCCGATCACCACCGAGATCGTGTACCCGGCACCGGAGTACTACTACGCCGAGGATTATCACCAGCAGTACCTGGCGAAGAACCCGAACGGTTACTGCGGGATTGGTGGCACCGGGGTGAGCTGCCCGATCGGGCTGGATGTGGAGGCGCCGCGCTGACGCGCGGAGGTCCGCCTGCGGCGGGCAACGTCAACATCTACATCAACATCCAACGCGGCTCTGGGTCGCTGATGGTTTGGCGGGACGGGGGCGGCTGGCAGGACACGCCGTAAACCCGTCCTTGGGGGCTCGTAGGCGCCATCCATGGCGCCTGCGGTCCTGCCAGCCGCCCCCGCCCCACCTTCGACAGTTTCCCGGTGACGGTGGGCAAGAGCATTGGGTTTCTGACGAACTGATGGAAAAGAAAAAGGACGCGGCTTTCGCCGCGTCCTTTTTCTTTGGTTCTGCAGTGCTCTTGTAGAGCCGAGCCATGCTCGGCTGCGAGCAAGCGAAGCGCGCGACCCGCGGTTGCTCTTCTTTTTTTCTTCCGTGGCGGGCGGCCACCCGCCCTGCCAACCGCAAGACCCAGCGCGGCTGTTGCTCTTGCAGTCAGTCGACCAACGGTCGACTCTACCCAGCCGAACAGCCCGCCACGAGGGGCTCAGCCGTTCGCCGCAATCACAGTTCCGAACGGATCCGCTCGCGCAGCGCCTGCAGATCCTTGGCAAACGCATCGATACCCGTCGCCAGCTTCTCGGTCGCCATCGGGTCCGCGGCCAGATCCGCCGCGAACTTCGCCGCGTCGATCGGAGTGACCGCCACGCCGTCGGCCGCACCGGCCACCAGCTTGCGCGGCAGCTCGCCGTGGTCGGCGTCCAGCTTCTCCAGCAGGTCCGGCGAGATCGTCAGGCGGTCGCAGCCGGCCAGCGCTTCGATCTGCGCGGTCGAACGGAACGAGGCGCCCATCACCACCGTCGGCGAACCGCGGCGCTTGAATTCGGCATACACGCCGCGCACGAACTTCACGCCCGGGTCTTCGTCGATGTTGGCCGGGGTCTGGCCGTTGGCCACGTACCAGTCCAGGATGCGGCCGACGAACGGCGAGATCAGGAACGCGCCGGCTTCGCTGCAGGCCAGGGCCTGGGTCGGGTTGAAGATCAGGGTCAGGTTGCAGTCGATGCCCTCGGCCTGCAGGATGCGCGCGGCTTCCACGCCTTCCCAGGTCGCGGCGATCTTGATCAGGATCTTCTCGCGCGGCACGCCGGCATCGGCGTACATCTGGATGAACTGGCGGGCCTTGGCCACGGTGGCCTCGGTGTCGTGGGCCTGGTCGGCATCCACTTCGGTGGACACGCGGCCCGGCACCAGCGTGCTCAGCAGCGCGCCGACGCCGATGGTCAGGCGGTCGGCCACGGCGTGCACCACGGCCTCGCGGTCACCGCCCTGCTGGCGGCCCCAGGCCAGTTCGCGTTCGATCAGCTCGGCATAGACCGGCAGGTCCAGCGCCTTCTTCACCAGGGTCGGGTTGGTGGTGCAATCCACCGGCTGCAGGCGCTTGATCGCGTCGTAGTCACCGGTATCGGCGACAACCACCGACAGTTCGCGCAGCTGGGACAGTTTGGACGGGGTACTCATTACGGCTCCTGGTGCAGGGAAATCGAATCGCGCGCGGTGCGCAGCGGTAATCAGGGACGGTCGTTGTGGACCGCAGTCACGCGCAGGCGCAGCTTGCGGCCGCCGGGCGCGTTCCAGTCGATGCTCTGGCCGATGGCCAGGCCAAGCAGGGCACTGCCGACCGGGGCCAGCACGGAAACCTTGCCTTCATCGACATTGGCTTCGCGGGGGAAGACCAGGGTCAGGACATGCGTCTCGCCCGACACTTCATCTTCGCACTCCACGCGCGAATGCATCATGACGATGCCTTCGGGAATCTGGTCCGGCGCCAGCACGGTGGCCCGGTTGAGTTCTTCGGCAAGCACGAGCGCGGCAGGCGTCTGGCTCAGCGCAGGCGAATCAAGCATGGCCTCGAGGCGGTCCATGTCGAAGGTCGACACAGTGATGGACGGCGGCAGGCCGCTGGCGGTGTTCATGGTGGTGCTCCTTGATTGAAAGCCATGCAAAAGGCGGCACCACCTGGCGCCGCCTGACTGTATTGTGGGGACAAATGCGGCCGGAATCGACTCCCGCCGCGACGCCAGCCCGGCGCCGCTGGATCAGCCGTTCAGCAGCGGGCCGGACACGTCCGGTGCTGCGCCGGCCGGCACGCCCTCGGCATCGAGGGTGAACAGTGCCTGCGGCAGGCGCTTGAACTGGTCGGCCAGCTCCAGCAGGAAGCCATGCATGGCCGAGCTGCGCCGCCAGACCATGGCGATGCGCCGGCTGGGGCGGCCTTCGCCGGTGAACTCGAGCAGGCGGATGTTGTTCGAACGCGGCACCGGCGGCTGCACCGACAGGCTCGGCAGCAGGGTGATGCCGACGTCGGCGGCGACCATCTGCCGCAGCGTTTCCAGGCTGGTGGCACGGAATTCGGATTTCTCGTTGGCACCGAACAGGCGGCAGACTTCCAGTGCCTGGTCACGCAGGCAGTGGCCGTCTTCCAGCAGCAGCAGCTTCTGCGTGGCCAGTTCCTGCACGTCCAGGTGCTCGCGGCGGGCCAGCGGGTGGCGCCCGGACACGGCCAGCAGGAACGGTTCCTCGAACAGGAATTCGGCATGCAGCTGGTCGTCGATCACCGGCAGCGCCAGCAGCGCGGCATCCAGCTTGCCTTCGCGCAGGCGCTCCAGCAGCACGTCGCTCTTTTCCTCGACCAGCAGCAGTTCCAGTTCGGGGAAGCGGTCGCGGATGCGCGGGATCACATGCGGCAGCAGGTAGGGGCCCAGGGTCGGGAAGATCCCCAGGCGCACCGTGCCGGCTTCCGGGTCGCGGCTGCGTCGTGCCGCTTCCTTCAGCTGTTCCACTTCGGACACGATCACCCGTGCCCGCATCGCTGCTTCCTGCCCGGCCGGGGTCAGCATCACCTTGCGCGGTGCGCGTTCCACCAGCGGTACGCCCAGCTCCTCTTCCAGCTTGCGGATCTGGGTGGACAGCGTGGGCTGGCTGACGAAACAGGAGGCGGCAGCCCGGCCGAAGTGCTTGTGATCGGCCAGGGCCACCAGGTATTTCAGATCGCGAAGATTCATCGTAAGACCCCAGGGGTAACGGACCAGCTTACCCAGCAGGCAATGGTGCCCCCGATACCCTGGGAACGAATGATCAGGCTGCCTCGGCCACCGCGCCGCTGCCCTTGCTCACGGACGAACGGATCAGGTGGTCGAAGGCGCTCAGTGCCGCGGTGGAACCGGCGCCCATGGCGATGATGATCTGCTTGTAGGGTACCGTGGTGCAATCGCCTGCGGCGAACACGCCCGGCAGGTTGGTCTGCCCGCGGTCATCGATGACGATCTCGCCACGCGGCGACAGCGCCACGCTGTCCTTCAGCCATTCGGTGTTGGGCAGCAGGCCGATCTGCACGAAGATGCCTTCCAGTTCGACCCGGTGGGCATCGCCGCCGACACGGTCCTTGTAGACCAGGCCGGTGACGCGGCTGCCATCGCCGAGCACTTCGGTGGTCTGTGCGCTGGTCAGCACGGTCACGTTGCCCAGGCTGCGCAGCTTCTTCTGCAGCACTTCATCGGCGCGCAGGCTGGAATCGAACTCCAGCAGGGTCACATGCGACACGATGCCGGCCAGATCGATGGCTGCTTCCACGCCGGAGTTGCCGCCACCGATCACCGCCACGCGCTTGCCCTTGAACAGCGGGCCGTCGCAGTGCGGGCAGTAGGCCACGCCCTTGTTGCGGTACTGGTCTTCGCCCGGCACGTTCATCTGCCGCCAGCGTGCGCCGGTGGACAGGATGACCGAGCGCGACTTCAGCACCGCGCCGTTCTCCAGCTGCACCTGCACCAGGCCGTCTTCGCCGGCCGGCACCAGCGCGGTGGCGCGCTGCAGGTCCATGATGTCCACCTCGTACTCGCGCACATGCTGTTCCAGCGCGGTGGCCAGCTTCGGGCCCTCGGTCTCCTTCACCGAAATGAAGTTCTCGATCGCCATGGTGTCCAGCACCTGGCCACCGAAACGCTCGGCGGCGATGCCGGTGCGGATGCCCTTGCGCGCGGCGTAGATGGCCGCTGCGGCGCCGGCCGGGCCACCACCGACCACCAGCACGTCGAAGGCGTCCTTGGCGGCGATCTTCTCGGCGTCGCGCTTGCCGGCGTTGGTGTCCAGCTTGGCCACGATCTGTTCCAGGGTCATGCGGCCCTGGTCGAACACTTCACCGTTGAGGTACACGGTGGGCACGGACATGATCTCGCGCTTTTCCACTTCGTCCTGGAACAGCGCGCCGTCGATGGCCACGTGCTGGATGCGCGGGTTGAGCACGGCGGCCAGGTTCAGCGCCTGCACCACGTCCGGGCAGTTCTGGCAGGACAGCGAGAAGTAGGTTTCGAAGCGGTAGTCGCCTTCCAGGTTCTGCACCTGCTCGATCAGCTCGGCGGTGGCCTTGGACGGGTGGCCGCCGACCTGCAGCAGGGCCAGCACCAGCGAGGTGAACTCGTGACCCATCGGCAGGCCGGCGAAGGTCAGGTGGATGTCCTGGCCCGGGGTGCCCAGGTCGAAGGACGGCACGCGGCCCTGGCCGTCGCGCAGGACCTGCAGCGAGATCTTGTCCGACAGGCTTTCCAGGGTCTGCAGCAGTTCCAGCATTTCCTGCGACTTGGCACCGTCATCGGCGTGCGCGGTGATCTGGATCGGGCGGGTCACGCGCTCCAGATAGGTCTTCAGCTGCGACTGCAGGTTGGCGTCCAACATGGTCTTCTCCTGGCTTCAGGCAAACAGGGGGCGTGGCACCGCTGTGAAAGGTAGCGGACCAGCGAGGGGGTAGGGGTGAACCCAAGGCAGCAGAGACAGCTGTG
>JAAIGF010378754.1_pt1 | contig 31963 bp, 25 predicted proteins | sample 6487441 | NCBI WGS metagenome assembly JAAIGF01 (sample SAMN13974129, study PRJNA590717) | phyllosphere metagenome | biome: pepper field; feature: multiple bacterial spot infested pepper fields; material: pepper leaves; isolation source: leaves from pepper fields | host: Capsicum annuum ... | reverse complement strand
TCGGTACGGCGAAAGCGTGCAAATATAGAATCTCGGTAATATTTATAGAGGTTCTGGTAATCGGCCATAAAGGCCGCATCATGGATAAGATCGAGCGTTTGCGGAATAAATTGGTTGTTCTCGAAGAGGTAGATGCTGAAAACATCTTCCAATTTGATCTCTGAGCGAAGGCCAAAGTGAACGTTGTATCCAAAGATACAGACATTCTCCAAGGCAATGATCCCGCGGGCAACACAGTTGTTGTCCGTGGTGATGCGCTGATTTGCCTTCAATACAAACGAGGTTGCATTGAAAATCTCTTTTCTAGCCTGATTGAGGGTTTGCAACCGCGTCGATAACTCATCTTGTTGCGTCAATAATCGCTTACGGATGATTTCATATGCGCCCGCATCGAGGCTATTGTTTGTTGCTGTTACTTCGTTGTTTTCTTGCATTCCTGTGTGTAAATCTTGGATGACTTAAGCTTATTGCATCCTCATTTCTTGCTGTTACGCAATTTTTGTGATCAATTAAGCACTGTTCAGGAGCCCGTAGGGTTCTGAACAGCATAGCTTGTACCGACAAAGCCGATGACTATATCGTGTTTATAAGCTGATTTTTTTGTTAGATACACCCAAATTGCTTGCTAATGAAAATAGAGAGCTTATAAATCCACTATCTTCTTTATCGTCAGAGGCAGCTTGTTGTAACTTTAATAAAGCCGCAGAGACGGTTAGGTTCTTGATATCGTTGGATGAAATACCGTACTTATCTGCCAAGCTTTTAATTTTTTCGCCTAGGTCGCCATCGCCATGCTCGCCGATAAGGGAGTTTTTGATATCCGTTGCATGTCTCGAGTTGTTGATCAAGTGGTCGAAGCCTTTCGAGTTGGACACTTGACGCACAATGTTTTCGAAGAACATGGTTTCTCCACCTACGATATCGATCTTCGCGGATTTCAAGGCTTCCGATAATACATCTGCTTGTGCGGTGGCGATATCTTTCTGAATATTGATATGCGCCATTTCGATGTCACGTTCTTTCTGTAGCTGCAATTTAAACTCTTCGTGCTCTTTGCCTACACCGTCGAGTTGTTTCATCGCAGCAGCTTTCTCTTCGATGCCTTTTGCTTCTGCCAAGGCTTTTTCACGTACCACTTCTGCCTGCGCCAATCCTTCGGTACGTAATGCTGCCGCTTTCTTTTCGATGATGCTTGCCTCTACGGTACCTTGCTTTTCTTCGGCTTCCGCTTTTGCGATCATCACTTCCGCTTCCGATAGTCCAATGGCGGCCTCTTCTTTTGCCTGTGCTTCTGCAATAATTTTGCGTGCCTCTGCTTCTTTGGCTGATGCTTCTTTCTTGGCTTCGGCCTCTATTAACAGTTCTTGGGCTTTCTTTTCCGCAATTTTGCGTGCTGCCTCCGCATCAATCACTTTTTTCTCCGCTTCTTGTTCTGCAGCGATCCGGGCTGCTTCCGCGGCCTTAACGGTTGCAATCAAGCGCTCTTCAGCTTCCTGTGAGGCGGCAATAACGCCTGCCTGCTTCTTGCGCTCCACTTCGCGGAACGTTTCAACATCTTTAACCGATTGCTGCTCTTCCACGACACCTTTCTCAAGCTGCACACGCTCCTTGATCACATTTTGAATGCTTTTCTTTTCAGTCTCAATGGAACGCTCCTTGTCGATTTGCGCTAGCGTAACAATGCGCTCGCGCTCCGTAGCTTCCAATGCACGGTCTTTTTCCACACGTTCGGTTTCTACGGCGTCGGTGCGCAACTTTGCTTTCTCGGCGATGATGATTTGGCGCAGTTTGTTTTCTTCTTGGATGGCCAGTTGTTCTTCGGTAGCAATACGCACAGTTTCCGATTTCAGGCGTTCTTCTTCACGCACTTTGGTTATCTCAGCATCCTCCCTGGCTTTGATGTTATCAATTTCCCGACGCTGTCTCTCTTCTTTTTCGGCCAGCTGTCTATCGAGCTCCAAGATGGCTTCTCGCGCTTCTACGTTTTGCTTACGAATAACTTTTTCCTCTTCACGTCTGATGAGGTTGGCATTGATGTTTTGCTGTGCAGTAAGCTCCGTGATTTTCTTGATACCGGCGGAGTCCAAAATGTTGTCCGGGCTTAAGAATTTAAGTTCAGTTTGCTCGAGGTAGTCAATGGCACAGTCGTCGAGGATGTAGCCATTTAGGTCGGTGCCGATGATGTTGAGGATCTCTTCGCGAAATTCGCGGCGAGCTTCATAAAGTTCAATAAAGTCAAATTTTTTACCTACGGTTTTCAATGCTTCCGAGAACTTAGACTCAAAAATATTTTTTAAAGTTTCCGGTTCACTTGCGCGATCACAGCCTAAGTTTTGTGCGACGTTGATCACATCGTCCACGGATTTGTTGACGCGCACAAAGAAGGCTACCTTGATGTCTGCGCGTATATTGTCTTTACAGATCAAGCCGTCGTGTTGCATACGTGCAATTTCGATCTTCTTGACGGAGATGTCCATGATCTCCATTTTGTGGAATACAGGTACCACATACATTCCTTTGTTGAAAGCTACCTTGGAGCCTCCCACACCTGTTCTAACGATAGCTTTCCCCTGGGGAATCTTTTTGTAGAACATGCTAAGTACTACAAAAAATGCCAGAATGAGGAATACGACTACGCCTACGGCGATCAAAACTAATCCCGTGAGTCCGTCTACAAATAATAAAGTGCTGCTTGTCATTGATTAAGATAATTTAGATGCTTTGTAAGTTTATTTCTTTTTTAACGTAATAGATTTTTTTATCGGCTGTTTCCCCGGTTATCACCACCAAGTCATCGTAGGCGATTTTAGCGCCGTCATAGCTTTTCACGGATAGGCGTATCACATCGCTATCGATAACAATCTCGACAGACCCTATGCGGTCTCCTTCAATAGAGGTGCGCATCTTTCCCGCGCGTCCTAAATAATCGTGGGGATCTTCACCAGTGTAGCCCACTTTTTTGTAGAGCTTAACGACCGGTATCGTGACGTAGTGCATCAGCAAATAGGTCAGGATAAAAATGGGAATCAGTATCAAGACAGATTTCCATCCGAACTGAGCCAGGTTCCATGCCAAGGAAGATGCTATGGTGATCAGCCAACCGACAAATTTGAACAGCGTAACGATAACCATAAGCGGTGCTTTTCCAATATTGATAAAGTTCATCGCTTTAGATAGTAATGAGGGCTCGCCATCGCTTTGCAAATCGGCATCGTCGGGGCTGTCTACCTCGTGCACGTCAGCACCGTCGAAATCGATGTTTGCATCTGCATCGCCAAAGTCAAAACCATCACCCATCAGCATCGTGAACAGCCAATAGAGCAGAGAGATGGCCGTCAATACCGTCATGATGGCATTGGGTAGCGGATTAAATAGCAAATGTAGGATAGCGTCCATGTGAACTTAATGATTTAGTTAAGGGGTCTTTTAAATGTATAGTGAAACGTCCATGAAGTGCCACTCACTGCAAGGTCTTGCATACCGACAAGTTCCCATCCTTCTTGACCGAGTGCATTCAGGATTTTATCCAGCTCTTCTGGATCTAGTTTTGTTTGCCAAAATCCCTTTGGCTCTACTTTAACGGTTTTGTATTCGAATCTTTTCATAGTTAGTCAATTCCCATTTGTTTTTTTAATGCTGTTAATTCATCTTGCACGGCTTTCTGTTCGTCGGGCAGTTCTATTTTATTTTTAGCCATCTCGGCGTAGGCTTCTGCAAGGGCCTCATCATTAGCTACTTTATTTTTTACGCGCTGCAACATATCTAAAGTGCTGTTGCTATCGATGTTGGCCATCTGTTGGTTGGCCATGGAGGCTGCTTCGTTTACCTTTTGTTTCGCACGCAATGTGGTCAGTTCTTTTTCCCATTTGCTGATATTGAACTGCAGTACTTCGATATGCTTGTTTATTTCTTCGCGCTTAACCGTATGTTCACTGATCTCTAGGCCTAACGCTTGTACATCCTCAAGTATTCTTTTCTTGATCAATAGCGCTTCAGCGGCTAGTTTTTCGCTTTGCTGCGTTGTCAACTCGCCCGTTTGTGCTTTGCTGAGCGCTAGTTTGGCCTTCTCCGCCATCTGGGCGGCTTCCTTTTCTTTTTCCGAGATCAGATTTTCGCTGCGGATAATCGATGCTCGTACTTTTGCTGCTGATTCAGTGCTGTCGTGCAGCTGCTTTTTCATGTCTCGGATTCCTTGTTCGGTAAGGCTTATTGGATCTTCCATCATGTCTACTAGTGCATGGATTTCCGCCTGTCCTATCTTTAAAAGTCTTTTGAAAATATTCATCACGTTATGTTTTTGAAAATTGTATAAGTTGCTCGTAGTATTCGCTCAGCAACAATGATAGCGAGTTCACGGCGGCATCGAATTCGTTTTGATCCAAGTTGTGAACCTGTAGCGTATAGCGATAAATAACTTTTTTGCCATCTTCGGTCAGCGCAAATCCACCATGGATGATATCCCTGTTTTTAATAAGTAATGACTTAAAGATTTCTAGCCGATCTTCAGCCATCGTGAAAAGATACAGTTCGAAGATGATAACGGGTGGTGCTACCCCAATAATAAGGTTGCGAATCCCGTCGGCATCACTTTCAATAATGAAGAAACCATCTTGCTCATTTTTCTTGCTGATGCCGAATCCACTGTTTTCTATATATTTTTCGATCTTATTAAAGTACATTGGCTAATTAAATTGTATATTTGCTTATATTCTTTGCATAAAGATATGTAATGCAAAATTATTTTGCAAATAAATTTACAATATATTTTGAAAATAATTTATAATGAGCCAGATTGGAAACAATATAAAGAAATTGAGAAGTGTGAAGGGATTGAGCCAACAAGCTTTTGCAGACCTATTTGGATTAACGAGAGGTAATATTTCCTCTTATGAAGAGCTGCGGGCGGAACCAAAGATTGAAGTTATGTTGCAGATTGCAAAATATTTTAGCATACCAATTGCTGAATTGTTGCAGAAGCAGCTTACCGTAAATGAAATTCTTAATTTTGAAGATTATTTTCCTGTGGAATCAATCGCAGAAGATAATGGCAACTTTGCTAAGATTCCATTTTTGGATCGTGAATACTTTCGGCAGTACGATCCCATGGCACAGCCCATTGATAAGCGACCGCTTATACATTTTCCCCTCGATAGCAATAACAAATTTCTAGCGGTGGAGAATAGTTCTTTTATTCCACATCCCGTCGGATTTGCTTTTGAGGAGCACATAACCTTATTCTTTGAACAGGTTACCGTTGATATCTTACATACGCTAGGCGATCATTTCGGTTACTTTGATGGCGATACGCCATTCTTCGGTCGTTATGAAATAGCCGGGAAGGATATCGCGCTGGTGCTAAATGATTGGAAGAAGGAAGTGTATAGTGCTGAAACAGCGTCGCACTTCTGGAAGTTGTTTGGGAAGTTTGAACGAGTGATGTAGAAAATAGAGGAAATGGCTTAAGCCATTTCCAGTTTTAAAAATCGTGCTGTTTCGTTTTTCTTCTGTTTGATCAAATCCTCCGGCACGCCTGCAAACATGAGCTGACCGCCATTTCTACCACCTTCTGGACCCATATCGATCACCCAATCTGCCGTTTTGACGACATCCAGATTATGTTCAATGATCAGTACGGTGTTGCCTCGATCAACCAATCTATTGATCACACCAAGGAGCACGTTCACGTCTTCAAAATGTAGGCCAGTAGTCGGTTCGTCGAGAATATAGAAGGTGTTTCCCGTGTCTTTTTTAGATAGCTCGGTTGCCAATTTTACCCGTTGTGCTTCGCCTCCAGAAAGTGTAGTGGAAGATTGTCCGAGGGTGATGTAGCCTAGGCCTACATCCTGCAAGGTTTTTATTTTCCGGTAGATGGAGGGGATGTTCTCAAAGAAATCCACCGCCTCATCGATGCTCATATCCAATACGTCTGAAATCGATTTTCCGCGATAGCGCACCTCGAGCGTTTCGCGGTTATAACGTTTTCCTTGACAGGTTTCGCAAGGTACCTGCACATCGGGTAAGAAATTCATTTCGATGATCTTCAAGCCGGCGCCTTGGCAGGTTTCACAACGTCCGCCTTTAACATTAAAGGAGAAGCGTCCCGGTTTGTAGCCTCGGATTTTTGCTTCAGGTAGTTGCACATATAAGGTACGGATGTCTGAAAACACGCCGGTATAGGTGGACGGGTTTGATCGTGGTGTACGTCCAATCGGACTCTGGTCGATCTCGATGACCTTATCGATATGCTCTAGACCTTCGATGGATTTGTACGGCATCGGCGTTGTTTTCGCCCGAAAAAAATGCTTGTTGAGTATAGGATATAATGTTCCGGTGATAAGGCTAGATTTGCCCGATCCAGAGACGCCCGTTACGAGGATCAACTTTCCTAAAGGAAAATCTACGCTGACGTTACGTAGGTTGTTTCCTGAAGCTCCTTTTAGTGAAAGTGTTTGTCCGCTTCCGGCACGACGTTCTTTAGGAATTGCTACCTCTTTTTGTCCATTTAGGTAACTAGCTGTAAGCGAATCAGCTTTCATGATTTCTTTTGGTGTGCCCTGTGCCACCACTTGTCCACCGTGCACCCCGGCTTCCGGACCCATGTCGATAACATAATCTGCATGCAGGATCATGTCCTTATCATGCTCTACCACCAATACGGAGTTGCCGATATCGCGTAAGTTTTTAAGCGAGTTGATCAGCCGTTCGTTGTCGCGTTGGTGCAGCCCAATGCTGGGTTCATCCAATATATAGAGCACGTTGACCAATTGCGAACCAATCTGCGTGGCCAAACGTATGCGCTGTGCTTCTCCTCCCGAGAGAGTTTTTGAAGAACGATCGAGGGTAAGGTAGCTCAATCCAACATCCAGCAGAAAACCAATACGCGCGCGGATTTCTTTTAGTATTTCCGAAGCAATGGTATTTTGGCGTTCGTTAAGACGTTCTTCAATGCCGTCGAACCACTCTTGTAAGCTGTTGATGTCCATTGCCGATAGCTCGGAAATGTTTTTATTGTCGATCTTAAAATGCAGGGACTCCTCCTTTAGACGAGCTCCTTTGCAGGATGGGCAGGTTACTCTGGTACGGAAATCGTCCAAAGCAGGTGCATCGTCGCTGCTTTTGCCATTGATCTCCTCTAGCATCTTAAAAATGCCGGAGAACTGCACATTGTATTCCCGCGAGCCATAGCTGCCGTAAGAAACGGTGAGGCTCATCGGTTCTTCACCCCCAAATAGTAATACGTCGAGCTGTTCATCGCTCAATTTATCTATCGCTGTACTGAGACTAAAGTCCATTTTCTTTGCCACGGCTTTAATCACCTGGAAGGTCCACGACTCACGAGCAGGCCCCAAAGGCAAGATAGCACCTTTTTGAATGCTGAGTTTTTTATCGGGCACAACAATGTCCTTGTCAATTTCGAAGATGTAACCTAATCCGTCACATTTTGCACAGGCACCATAGGGCGAGTTGAAGGAAAACGTGTTAGGTTGTGGCTCATCATAGGAAATACCCGATTCCGCATCCATCAGGTAGCGACTGAAGAAGTGCTCGCGCCCCTCTTTGTTTGCAATCTTAATGATACCTTTAGCCGTTTTCATGGCTTGCATCACCGAAGTGTAGAGCCGTTTGCGGTCGCCTTCAGAAGCATAGAGCCGATCTACTACCGTTTCAATATCATGAATCTTGTAACGGTCGACCTGCATCTTGGGAGCGATGTCCAAGATCTCCCCATCAACGCGGACTTTCGTGTAGCCTTGTTTACGAATCTGTTCAAAAAGCTCGCGGTAATGTCCTTTACGACCCTTTACCACCGGCGCCAAAATATATATGGGCTCGTCTTTAAACTCATCCATAATTTTCTCCACAATTTGCTCTTCCGACATCCGTTGCATGAGCTTGCCGGTGGCGTAGGAGTAGGCTTCGCTTGCTCTCGCGTAAAGTAAACGTAAGAAATCGTAGATCTCGGTGATCGTACCTACGGTGGAGCGAGGATTCTTATTGGTGGTTTTCTGTTCGATAGAAATCACGGGGCTTAGTCCAGCAATTTTATCCACATCAGGGCGCTCCATTCCTCCCAAGAATTGACGGCTATAGGCAGAAAACGTTTCCATATACCGACGTTGCCCTTCGGCATAGATAGTATCGAAGGCCAAGGATGATTTTCCACTGCCACTTAATCCGGTAATCACGACCAATTCATTGCGGGGGAAACTTACATCGATGTTCTTGAGGTTATGCGCACGTGCACCAAATACTTCAATTTCGTTCTGTTCGCCTAGATCTATATGCTTGTTCTGCTTGGAGGAACTCATGCTTTTTGTTCTGAATTTTGCAAGTTACAAAGGTACAGAATTTTAAGCGGAGTAGGGGCAACACCTACCTGCGAAATAATAAATTTTGATTTTTAGATGATAGGTGAACTCTTTGGCCATTAATTTGTATATTGAAGATTACAATGGGGGAATCATTTTGAAAAAACTAGATCTGACAAAGCAAGAAAAAGAGGTGGTGGAACATGCGTTGACCTATTGGAAAGATCATGGTATGCTGGATGATCACAAGGTGAGTGAGCTTAAAGGGAGCATTGACGAGAAAGGATTTGAATGGAAAATTCTTGCGCGCTATGCTTTTTGGGTTGCTTTGGTATCCTTGGTCTTTTCGGTCCTTTCTTTATTTGCCGATGACGCGATGGTTCGCTTTGTGGAACAGTTTTATGAAACACCAAATATTGTTTTCTGTCTGTTCTTTGCCGGATTAGCAATCCTTTTTTATTTGCTTGGCTTCCGCAATAAAAAGAAATATCCGGAGAAGACATTCAGTAATGAAACAATGATGTTGGCAGGATCCTTTTCTACGGCAGCTTGTATTGGCTTTTTGGGACAGGTGCTTGATCGTAGCACTAGCCAGTATACGTTGTTATTTCTACTCTCTATTGTCATCTATGCAGTTTTGTCAGTCAAGCTGAATTCTAAACTTATTTGGGTCTTCACGCTAGTTGCACTCGGGATTTGGTTTGCAACGGAAACCGCTTCTCACAGTAACTGGGGGTTTAAATTCTGGGGAATGAATTATCCCCTGCGGTTCACGCTGTTCGGCTTGTTGTTGACAGCCTTTTCCATCTGGGGCCAGCCGCAGGTGAAAATGTTAGAACCGTTTCAATCAACAAGCTATGTGGTGGGGCTGTTGTACAGTATGATTGCCCTTTGGTGCTTGTCTATTTTTGGGAACTACAGTAGCTTCGACGCCTGGACACAGGTAAGGCAATATCATATCCTGTATTGGGGGGTATTGGCCGTGGCGCTGTCACTAGCCTTGGCGCTATATGGTATGAAAGTGAAAGATACGGTATCGCGCGACATAGGTTTTGTTTTCTTCATTTTGAACCTATACACGCGATTTGTAGAATATCTTTGGGATAATATTAACCGGACGATCTTTTTCTTGTTGCTGGCGGTATCCTTTTGGTTTGTGGGCCGATGGGCCGAAAAGATCTGGAGTAAAGATCAGCTTAACCGAAGCTAATGCTGTAGGTGATATCTACACCGCCAGCCGCCAACATATCATGCACCGAACAGTATTTTTTGACGGCTAATTCAGCCGCTTTTTGGGCTTTTTCTTCGTCGATTTTTCCGATTAGTGTGAATGTAATGTGAATGTGGGTGAAGATATTTGGTATTTCCTCGCGGCGTTTTCCTTCAACCTCTACTTGGATGTCCGTAATTTCTTGGCGCTGTTTTTTAAGAATGCTGCTCAGGTCGAATACGCTGCAGGAGCCTAGCGCCATAAGCACCAGTTCCATCGGGCGCACGCCCTTACCTTCCCCACCAATACTTTCCGATCCGTCGATGTTTACTTTAACGGTGGAGAGCTCGCTCGATGCTTCAAAATGTACGGCTTCGTTTTTGCGGTCTAAGTGTATTTTCATGCCTGTCCAGAGTTTAAGGGTCTTTCAAAAAGCTAGGGATGCGCTATTGTGCTGCCGACAGCTTTTTCTGAAAAGACCTTTGTTCAAAGATAGGATTTCTTGATAACAAAAGAAAGTGACGATAGCTGTTCTGGTGAACATGTTTTGGTGTGCGAACAGCAATGATTACGGATTTCACTCGGGGTCAATAATCGCAAAAGCCCAGCCTTTCTTCGGAGCTGGGCCTTTGCCATGATATGCAGGTGTGTCCTTTTACATATTTACGGGAATTTAACACCGCGATATTGCGTTGCATCCACTTTCGGGATACTACTGCTGTACTGCGTATTTATGGCGTCAATGAACAGGTTGGCGATAAGCGCATTGCCCATTGGAGTCAGATGTATTCCATCCAAGGAGAAAGCGTTTCCTGTGATAAAGGAGGCGTTAATACCGACACCGTTATAAATAATGCCTGGGTTTTTTACGCGATTTAAATAAGCTTGAGCATCTGCTAAAGCCAGTTTTTTATTACTTGCAACGGTTTTGATAATTTCATTAAAAGCCGTCACCCGTGCGTTTACCTCGGCGATCTCATCTTTGTCTAAAACGAATCGATCAGCCAAAGGGTTCAGCTGGATTAGGCCGTAGCCCGGGATACCGTTGCTTGTTTTACCAAGCGTATCCGTAGGGAAGGTTAGTGTGAACAGATCTTCGCTTGTCGCTACTCGTGGGCCGTTTGCCGTTTGAATATAGATTTTGGTAAACTGTCCCCCCGTGCTGGCGGATACACCGGCCTCTAGACGCGCCGTAGTAACGGTGTTGAAATATGGAATGCTCGTAACCGTTGGGATGGTGGCCAACACACCTTTCTGATTGTTTTCCGTAAGCTTATCAATGAAAGCTGTATATCTGGCGTTAAAAGTGTTGACGCTCGTCAATGTAGTCGTGGGATCTTGTGGGTTTTGCACGGCGCCGTTCATTGCATAGCCTAAGACATCATTGTTGCCCAGCCAGAAGCTAAAAAAAGTATGGTTTCTGCCGCCGGCAAAGTCTAAGTAGGTTCTTTGGTTAACTTCGGCATCGGTAAGCAGGCGTTCGAAGTACATATTTAGGGCACCGAACTGCGGAGCAAAAGCTAGGTCAAGCCGCATGCCGGGAACGCCCAGATTTTCGATTTCTCCTGTGAATTTTGTCAATCTGTTTGCGCTTCGATAGGCGAGGTTACTGGTGACATTGGTCATCTGCGGTTGCCCGTCCACCAAGGCTGCCAACTGCAGATAGCCGGATCCATTGCGTTGATCTTCGGAAAATAAAGGACTACGGAATTCGCCTCCACCGACTTGCTTCAGCTGTTCGGCAATCAGGTTGGGGTAGGCAACGCCTTGTCCTTCCAAGTAGAGTCCACCATCTGCAAATCCAGCGGTGAGTGAATTTCCAACAGCGATGTATTTTGTAAAGTTTGCTTCTCCTGCCTGCGCATCGAAGCTATCTATCTCTGGTTTACAGGAAGCGGCTAAAGCCAGCGCTGCAAGACCTATATAAAGCGATGTATGGTTAAATGCTCTTTTCATGTTGATTACCATTTATAAGTTAGTGATATACCTGGTGCATGGATGTTCGTTTTGTACGTTCCGGAGAGGCCTGTGGCGGCGCTTGTCACCGAACGCTCCAAGAGATGTTGGAAGACGTAGGCCCCCGTGATGTCCCAACGGTCATTGATGTCGTATGTAAATCCTAGCGAACCCATCACGCGGTTGTTGTCCGGCGTCTCGGGAGATACATACGGACCTTGTACAGGCGTATGCACATAGCCAGCGCCAGCACGGAGAGCGAGATGATCGGTTGCTTGATAGTTTACGCCCACCTTTCCAGAGAAGGCATTTTGGTAGTTTTTAACTTGTCTGGTATCCTGCAGAAGAGCGGTGTTATCCTTATAATCAAAAACCAATTCTTTGTAAATGTCGTATCCGATGAGTGTAGCATCTGCAGCAATGTCCACTTTTTCTCCTACAGGAAAGGCTATTCCCAAGTTGAACGAAGCAGGCAGGGGCAATTCCGCGTCAAAGGTTGTGTTTGGGAAAGATGCCGCGACTGCCGCTGGCACCGTAAATTCTGCATCTCCATCATGCAGTTTGGTGACAACCTTCGATCGATAACTTAATGATACGGCAAATTCATTTTCCAAGTGGTAATGTACGCCGACATTGAAGCCCATGCCTGTACCTACACCGGTCAGTTGCGCCTGTGCAGCCTGTCCATCTGTATTAGCAATGGGTAAGGATCGTGAAAGGTCGACCAGTCCAAAGTTATACACAAAACCACCACCGATACCGAAATTTTCAGTGATCTTGAAACTCACTGTGGGCTGAATGAAGATTGCCCGCAGCTGTAGATGATTTAATTCATACCGCCCCGGCCATTCATTGCCCCAATCTACGGATCCCCCGAAAGGAGTGTATACACCGATACCAGCTTTCCACCAGCTGTTGCTTGGGCCGAAGGTCGCGAAGGCTGCAAAGGGAGGTGTGATCTTAAATTTGGTGTTGTAGACATCGCTGCTGCCCATTTGCTGGAAGGCCGAGCGATACATTACACCACTAGCACCAACAGTGATGGCATTGTGGTCCATCTTGGAAAGAGCGCCTGGACTATAAAAAATCGAGGCTTCATCAATAAATAGTGCAGAGCCGGCGCCTGACATCCCGACGGCTTTTTGGCTTTGTGTGTTTACTTGCGATCCTTGTGCCCATAGTAGGCAGGGGCTCGCTAGCAGTAATCCGAGTAGTAATCTTTTCATACAAATACTTTTTGGTTAGCGGATTTTGTACAATTAAAATAATATGCTAACATAGTATTTTGATTACAAGAAAGCAAATTTTTGTCTAAAAAAATAAATCATTTTTAGCCGACTTAAATTTTACATTTAACTCTTAAACGTTTTTTTTAAACTTCTTTTACTTTTTCATGTACATATTGGCGCTTGCCTCCATGGTGCAAAAACCATTCCTTAAAAGTTCGAAAACAGTTAGCGTGCTGACAAATGAAAGGTGTATTTACGACAAATAGTAGATGTTTTACTAGCCTGTTAGTTTTATCGACCTAGCACACGCGTGTCTTTTTGGTTTCCGGCAGCAGAAAAATTAAAAAACATATCAAACTACTAGACTAAATAAATTAAATTTGCTCATCATGGAAAAAGATCAATCTAAAATCATTCGAGAACAGGCGCCGCGATCAGCAACGCGGGAGCATTCGGTTCCGTTATATTTAACATCAAGCTTTATTTTCGATAGCGCTGAACAGGGGCGGGCAATTTTTGCGGAAGAAGAAGAAGGGATGGTTTATTCACGATATGCGAATCCGAACACCACAGAATTTATCAATAAGGTGTGCATTATGGAGAATGCTGAAGCTGGTTTAGCTTTCGCATCGGGCATGGCGGCTGTTTTTGCATCTTTTGCAGGATTTATCCGTAACGGAGATCATATTGTTTCTTCAAGAGCCATCTTTGGGTCTACGCATCAGTTGTTTACGCAGCTTTTTCCGCGTTGGGGTGTTACACATACATATGTTGACGCTGTAGATAGCGAAGCTTGGGAAAAGGCTATTCAGCCAAACACAAAAATTGTTTTTTTGGAATCGCCTTCCAACCCGGGGTTAAGGTTGGCCGATCTTGCTTTTTTGGGAGAACTAAAAGCAAAGTATCCGCATATCATTTTTGCTATCGATAATTGCTTTGCAACACCCTATCTGCAGAAGCCACTAAATTATGGGTTCGATTTATCAATACACTCGGCAACCAAGTATATGGATGGTCAGGGGCGGGTATTGGGCGGTGTCATCGTTGGTAAGCAGGAGCTGATTGATCAGCTGATGTTCTTTATACGACACACTGGTCCGGCGATGTCTCCGTTTAACGCCTGGGTGTTGTCTAAAAGTATCGATACGCTGGGGTTACGGATGGATAGGCACTGTAGCAACGCGCTGGCGCTTGCCGAAACCTTGGAAAAGCATAGCGAGATTGTGGATGTTAAATATCCGTTCTTACCCTCTCACCCACAATATGAATTGGCCGTAAAGCAAATGAAAGCGGGTGGCGGCATCGTGACTTTTGAAGTAGCTGGAGGCAAAGAACGCGCCTACAAGTTTCTTGATTCTTTAAAAATGATTCTATACACCTCCAATTTGGGTGATGCGCGTTCGATTGCGACTCACCCCGGGTCTACTACGCATTCGAAATTGTCGGAGGAAGAACGCCTAGATCTGGGTATCAGGCCGGGAAGTATTCGTCTTTCCGTCGGTATTGAAGATAAGGATGATATTATTGGCGATATAGTGCAAGCACTAGAAGCGACAAAATAGATATAGCATAGTAAAGGCGGGATTTCCCGCCTTTTACATATCTTGTTTTTTCGCTTTTTACTTTACAGCGCAGCCAGCGCTTTTTCGTAGTTAGGCTCTTCCGTTGTCTCCGCTACCTGTTCGGTGTAGGTCACTTGCCCATTCTCATCAATCACGACCACGGAGCGGCTTAGTAAGCCAGCCAAGGGACCATCTACAATTTTTAGTTGATAGCCATCCGAAAAATTACTGTCTTTATATTCGGACAGAGAAACAACATTTTCGATTCCTTCAGCCGCGCAGAAACGCCCCTGTGCAAAGGGTAGATCACGCGATATACATAATACCACCGTGTTGGCTAAGCCCGCTGCTTCTTCATTAAATTTTCGTACCGACGCTGCACAGGTTCCTGTATCTACACTTGGGAAAATATTCAGGATGATCTTCTTTCCTTTAAAATCGCTTAAGCCTTTTTCAGAAAGATCACCTGCCGTTAATTTAAAATCAGGTGCTGTTGAGCCTACTGCGGGCAATTCACCTTGGGTGTTTACCGCTGTACCTTTAAATGTTATTGTTGCCATTTTTTACAAATTTGAAATAATGTGCATTAAGATACGAAATATAATCAACATGACAGCTGTTTTTGCCGCTTAAACGGCAACGATGCTGGCTGTGGGGTGTTTGTTCCAAAGAGCTCGGCTGTGATGTATTGACCCCAAAATATTGTAATATTTTTATGATGTTTTGTGCTCGTGTAGTAGTTGTCGCATAGTTTTTCTGAAGTCTAGCAGCATTGTCGGCCAGTTTGCCTGTTTCGTGTGGTCTTTACGTAGATCTGCCCGTTTTGTTTATCACGAAGACGCGCTTCATATCTCGTCATTTATTATTATTTTCACCAGTTCAAGTAAGCTACCATGAAAAGATATAAAACATTTTTGTTTTCGTTAATGCTGCCGCTTTGTTTGCAGGCCCAAGAAGAACCTAAGCCATACGGGGTATTGCCTTCTGCGCGTCAACTGCGTTGGCATGAAATGGAAACGTATTGTTTGATACATTTTACACCGACGACTTTCCAAAATAAGGAATGGGGTTACGGCGATGCCGACCCCAAAATCTTTAATCCACAGCATTTTGATGCTGAACAAATCGCTAATGCTGCCGCGGCAGGAGGATTCAAGGGACTGATATCTGTTGCGAAGCATCACGATGGATTTTGTTTATGGCCTACAACGACGACGAGCTATAGTATTGCAAGCTCGCCGTACAAAAACGGCAAGGGCGATATGGTGAAGGAATTTATGGACGCAACGCACAAGCAAGGCATGCAATTTGGAGTTTACCTGTCAGCATGGGATAGAAACGACGTTCGCTATGGAACGCCAGCCTACGCAGATGCCTATCGGACGCAGCTAACAGAACTAATGACCCAATATGGACCGCTTTTCACCTCATGGCACGATGGTGCCAATGGCGGCGATGGTTATTATGGGGGGAGAAATGAAAAGCGTACAATAGATCGTACCACATATTACGCTTGGAACGAGAAAACCTGGCCTATTGTCAGAGCGAAACAGCCTATGGCAATGATCTTTTCCGATGTGGGGCCGGATATGCGCTGGGTAGGCAACGAACATGGATTTGCGGATGAAACCAGTTGGGCAACCTTTACACCCAAAGGCGTCGATGGCAAGCCGCCGGTACCGGGACAATCCGATTATTCGGAGTCGCCTTCCGGAACGCGTAATGGGAGTCATTGGATTCCTGCGGAATGTGATGTGCCACAACGTCCGGGATGGTTTTACCATGCTGATCAAGATAATAAAGTCAAGACACCGGATGAGCTTTTCGAAATTTACTTGAAGTCCGTCGGCCGTGGAGCCAACATGAACCTTGGGCTTGCTCCGATGCCGAATGGCTACTTACATGCCAATGATGTAAAATCGTTGAAAGCATTTGGAGAAAAAATTAAGGCTACTTTTTCGAAAAATCTGGCGAAGGGCGCAAATGTTACGGCGTCCAATGTACGTGCAAGCTCGGATAAATTTGGGCCTAAATGGATATTAGACGAAGACCGATATAGCTATTATGCTTCAGATGATGCGGTTTTGAATCCAACGTTGACCTTGACGTTGGACGGCGAACAAACCTTTGATATCATTCGTCTACGAGAGAATATTAAACTGGGGCAACGTTTGGATAGCGTCTCTATAGCCGTTTACAGCGATGGCGCTTATAAACATTTGGCGTCAGCAACGAGTGTTGGTGCAAACAGATTGATCAAATTAGCGCAGCCTGTGAAGGCTTTAAAGCTTCAGGTCAAATTATACGCACCGGTAGCACCTACGCTAAGTGATTTCGGGTTGTTCTCCGAGTTTAAAGAGGATTTTTCGTATGACCAGCAATCCGATTCGCAGGAACGTCTTGCCGCATCGGACTTTACAATCACAAACTTAAAAGGTCTTCCGAAGGCGATGGATGGAAAGAAGGAGACATTTGAAGCAATCGGTTCTGCAGTTACTGCTGTTGACTTTGAATTGAAGCAACCTGTTTCTGCTATCGGCTATTTGCCTCGGCAAGATGGCAAAACCGATGGAGTCGTTTTGCGCTATGAAGTGTCAACAAGTAACGATGGGAAAAAGTGGATGCCTTTGAAAGCTGGCGAATATGCAAATATCAAAGCGAATCCTATCGAGCAGGTTGTTTATTTTGAGAAGCCTGTATCGACTAAATTTCTCCGATTTGTGCCAAAAGAAACGGTAGGGGGAACCTTTTCTGTAGCTGCTTTCTCTTTTTTTAAATAGATTATGACGATACGCTTTCTAATTTTATTGCTGTTCATAGCGAGCTCTTTTGGAGAGGCGGGATTGAAAGGGCAGTCACTGACAATGTGGTATGATAAGGCTGCAGAGCGATGGGAGGAGAGTCTTCCATTGGGTAATGGGCAGATAGGCATGATGCCAAATGGAAAAGTGCATGATGAATCCATTGTGCTCAATGAAATTTCCATGTGGTCTGGAAGTCCAGAAGATCCAAATAATTACGAAGCGTATAAAAGTGTGTCGGAGATACAGCAACTGCTGTTTGCCGACAAAAATGAGGAGGCCGAGCGTCTGGTCAATAAAAATTTTGTATGTCGGGGTGCTGGCTCTGGCAGCGGTAACGGAGCAAATGTTCCGTACGGTTGTTTTCAGAATTTCGGTTACTTGAATTTTTTGCATAGCATTTCTGGAGATATTTCGGAATATAAGCGTACGTTGGATATCTCGCGTGCCGTGTCCAGCACCTCGTTCCGTGCAGGGGGCATACGATATTTGCGCGAGTATTTCACGTCTTTTGATCAGAACATGGGGGTGATCCGTCTGACGGCGAGCCAGAAAAAAGCGATTAGCTTTGCTACCCATTTTTATCGAGATGAGCGTGTTGCGGATATGCAGGTGTCGGAAAAAGAGCTGAACTGGAAAGGGGTCTTAACTGATGGAAAAGGAGGAAGCGGACTCCAGTTTGCGGGGCGAGTTAGGATCGAAGCTAAGGGTGGTACCCGGCTTGTATATGACAACCAAATCATCATCAAAAATGCCGATGAGGTGTTGATTTATTTTACGGCATCCACAGATTATTATGCGCATGATCCAGTACAAGCGAATCAAGATGTCCTTGAAGGAGCGGATCACTGGATGTTCAAAAGATTATTGGCACGTCATCAACATAGATATAAGCAGGTATTTGATAGGGTATCGCTGCATTTAAAAGATGCCCAAACACGAGATAAGGTGCCTACAGATGTGCGCATTCAGCAGTTTTACCAAAACCCCGCACAAGATAATGGACTTGCTGCATTGTACTACCAGTTTGGACGCTATTTAAGTATCTCCAGTACTGCTCCGGAAGTAGAAAAGGCATTGCCACCGAATTTGCAAGGCTTGTGGGCGCATCAGATCCAAACGCCGTGGAATGGAGATTACCATCTCAATATTAATGCGCAGATGAATCATTGGGGAGTGGAAACAGGAAATTTATCTGAATACCATCGTCCTTTTATTGAGCTGATCAAGCGGATTGCAAAATCGGGTGAAAGTACAGCAAAAGCCTACTACAATGCCCCCGGCTGGGTAGTGTATATGATGACCAATATCTGGGGATATTCCGCTCCAGGCGAACAGGCTTCCTGGGGGGCGAGTACGGCATCAGGTTGGCTTTGCAATCACTTGTGGGAGCACTATCTTTTTACGCAGGATCGGGAATACCTTGCGGAGATATATCCCATTTTAAAAGGAGCCGCGGCATTTTATCGCGCAACGCTCGTGCAGGATCCAAAGACGGGCTGGTGGGTGACTTCACCTTCGGTGTCTCCGGAGAATGCGTTTCGCCTAGCGAATGGCAGAACTACAGCGGTTGTGATGGGGCCAACGATCGACAACCAGATTGTGCGTGAGCTTTATGGATCGGTGTTAGAGGCAAGCAAGATTTTAAACCTTCAGGATCCCTTTGTGGTGGAGTTGGAGAAGCAGTTGAAGAACATTCCTCCGCCCGTTGTTGTGAGTGCCTCGGGTCGCGTCATGGAATGGTTGCAGGATTATCCAGAAGTTGAGCAGCAGCATCGACATGTTTCACACCTTTATGGGCTATATCCAGCGCATTTCATATCGCCGATATCGACTTCCGAGTGGGCCGATGCAGCACGGAAAACCTTGGAAGTGCGCGGTGATGAGGGTACAGGTTGGTCTAGAGCGTGGAAGATTCTTTTCTGGGCTCGATTGCATGATGGCGACCATGCTCTAGAGATATTAAGACAGCTGTTAAAGCCTGCTTTTGCGGATGACATAGGATACAACGGCGTGGGAGCAGGAACCTATCCTAATTTATTTTGTGCGCATCCCCCCTTCCAAATCGATGGGAATTTTGGCGGGTCGGCTGGCATCGCCGAGATGCTCTTGCAGTCGCACGATGGCTACATACATCTGTTACCGGCGTTGCCAAGCGCTTGGCGCGATGGCGAGGTCAAGGGCCTGAAAGCACGTGGGAACTATGTGCTAGATATCAGGTGGAAAGATGGCATTGTTGTCGATTACCGAATTACGGGAGCTAAAGGCAAGGTGCTGACCGTATTGGTGAACGGCCAGAAGGTCACAAAAAAAATATAGGGAAAATAGCGAGCTGTCGCTATTTTTCTATATTTTTAGATAAATAACTCAGCTATGAACAGCTTGCACTTCCTTATTTCTCTTTTTGTCGGATTTCTATTTTTAGCGTGTAACCCTACTGCGAAGCATACTGTCGAACAGCAGGATAGTGTGGTTTACCCCAATTTGGTAAAGGTGACGTTGACAGGAACGGTTGATTTGCCCGACAGTACCCAAGTGTACATCAATACGGATGAAAACACGATGCAACCGCTGCTGTCTGCACGCGTTTTAAACGGGTCCTTTACCTTGTCGGCTGAATTGGATGAACCGAACTTCTACAATGTAGTGATGCAGAAGCAGAAGTTTAAAGTGTATATCGAAGATGGAAAGGATTATCATTTTGAAGGGACTGTGTCTGGCGGAACAATTGCATCGGGCTCTTTCCAAACAAATTCTGTTGCCCAGAACAATTATCAAACGATGGAGAAAATACTAAAGCAGGAATTGGCGGCGTTGCATAAAAAATCTGCTGAACTTCGTTTGTCCTTTGATAACCCAAAGACCTATCAGACGGCTGTAGAACAGTATGAAAGGTTATCCAAGCAGCGTGACAGTTATCCGGATCAATTAAGAAAGCGATATCTTGACGACCCTGCGGTCGCTGTAGCCTTTAAGATATTCTTGATAAAGGAATCCAAAATAGGAAAAAATAACTACGATACGTACTATCAGATTTTGACGAGTATGCCCGATAGTTTAAAGCAGTTATCAATGTACAAACAAGCGATGAGCAAAGTAGAGCAGGTTCATGATTTTTTCGCGAAGATGCCCGATTTTCCGGATATCCATCCACGTAATATTGTTGGTGACAGCCTTAATTTGGCTGATCTGCGTGCTGATGGCAACCTGTTGTTCGTGATCTGGGGGAGCTGGAACAAAGAAGCTAAAGCCGATATACAGCAATTAAAAAATAAGTCGGCCGCACTACGCAAATTGGGTGTTCAACCTATTTTCCTTACTTGGGAAAAGGATTTCGACGCTTGGGAGAAAGCCAGTAAAGACCTGTCTTTAGGCAAGCACAATTACAGATTGAATGCAGCCGACCAAGATTTTGTGGTGACGAATTATGCTGTCCGAAAATTGCCGCATTATTTGTTGGTAAATGCTAAGGATTTAAAGCTCATCAATTATGCTTTTACTTATCCTCTTGACGGAAAGTTGGAACGAAAATTAGCGGAAGAACTGGCAAAATAGCGTTGTATCCGTTTTTAAATACTTAATATCTCTTATCTTTGAAATACATTTTTTATTACGTCGTTTATCGCTTACTTTAGTCTTACCGATTAAAACTTGCTCGGCGTATTATGAGAAAATGTACCTACACATTATGGTATAGCTCTTCCATTTTAACCATCATTTTTGCTAGTTCGTGTAAGCGAGAATCTTATCCGGAGGATGATGTAAAGGAAAGCTATACGGTAGCGGTCAGATTCAAGGAGTTTGATAAGGCTATCCGCGAATTCAACACAAGTCAACGTGCTCAGTTGCCGCGGCTGACGGGCGCAACGACGTTGAGCAACAGGGATGCTGTGGAAGAAGACTATCTCTATTTTTGGTCTTTTAACCAAGGACCTTGGAGCCCGACATCTACACGGGTAGTGGAGCCACATTGACGTACAACGGGGGGCAGCTTCCGGTTTCCTTTGCGACAGGATGGAGTTTTGAAAGCTATACCCCGGGATTTGGACTAACGATCACGGGCGCAAACGAAATTGTTCTAAAAATTCCACTTTCCGGCGTTGCTTATGTAAAAGGTTTTGGGCTAGATATCGGCTCATCTGGCACCGGGCCTAAATCTTTTTCTTTATCCTATTCACAAGATGGACACCACTACACTCTGATTTCTGACGAAAACCAGTTTAATAATACGAATACAGCACAGTCGAAAAATACATTCGTATTCTCCTTGCAAGACATTAGCTTAGATCCGCGAAGGGATTTGTTTATCAAACTCATTCCCAAAGCTGGATTCCGCGGTGAAGCGGGTGACTACCGCGAATCTACGAGCGTTATTAAGCTCGATAATATTCGTGTCGTGGGCGCTCAGGGAACAAGAAAAAATACAAGCCTGAAAATGTTGCACTATCATGTTTTTGATGCGCGAAGTAAAGATTTAATCCATTCAGGTATTTATGATTTCTTGGTAGAAAGCTTAGCTGATTTCTCACTATCGCTACCAGCCGGACAATACATCGCGTCTTTCGTGACCAACGAATCCAACGAATCGCTTATTTTGCCCACATCGACGATATTCTCCTCATTTTATATGGGCAATCGTTTTGCAAACCACGAGGCGCAGATTTTTGGTAAGCTAGATACTTTTACTGTAGCGGGAGATATGGAGCGCGAAATAGCACTCAAACGTTATTATAGTGAGGTTAAGTTTGAATTTACAGACAATGCCGATTTAAGCCATGTTGCTCGTATAGAGATTAGTAGAGCCCATAATCCGGAATTTTATGCTCCTTTCAATATGACATTAGCCAATCCTATCTTAGATCAATCTGAGATATCTATTGTGCCTTCATTCGGCTCGGGTAATAAAACCATTGCCTTCCATCAATTTCTAGGAAACGTTTTACAGCCTGTCGCTGTAGGTTATCGGGTGCAGGTTTATGATGAGGAGCATACGCTATTGCGCAGTTTTGAGGTGAACAGTGTTATTCCAAATAATGTGCAATTGCTGTTCCGCGGACGATTACTGGAAGTAGCTGGCGAGACATCTTCTTTTTCCGTCGTATTGAAGGAAGAATGGGATGGACAGCATATAATTGAATTTTGATAGTGAAGAAGCTGTAGGCGAGCAGCACACCTTGTAAAAGGTGTTTTTAAAAAGTGACGTCCTGTTTATAGCCGCCGGGTGGGCAACAAGCAGGACGTCCAATTTTTAAACTAATTTTTCTAACAGAGTGGTCCAGCTTACCAAATTACCAATAATTTTATCGAGTTCAGCTGCGGGAACGCGCTCTTGCTCCATGCTGTCTCGGTGGCGGATGGTAACCGTGTTGTCCTCTAAAGTTTGATAATCTACGGTGATACAGAAAGGTGTTCCGATTGCATCTTGACGACGATAGCGTTTTCCAATCGCATCTTTTTCATCGTATTGGATGTTGAAATCGAACTTCAACTTGGCCATGATTTCGCGTGCTTTTTCTGGCAAGCCATCTTTTTTTGTCAAGGGCAATATCGCTGCTTTTACCGGCGCGATCGCAGGGTGGAATTTGAGCACGACACGTGAATCTTGTTTTTCAGCCGTTGAAAGATCTTCTTCGACGAGCGAATTGGCCAAGACAGTGAGGAACAAACGATCTAATCCGATCGACGTTTCGATAACGTATGGAATATAGTTTTGATTGATTTCTGGATCGAAATACTGCATTTTCTTCTTCGAAAATGCTTGATGTTGTTTGAGGTCAAAGTCCGTACGTGAATGTATACCTTCCACTTCTTTGAAACCGAAAGGAAATTCAAACTCAATATCTACAGCAGCATTGGCATAGTGAGCTAATTTCGCGTGATCGTGGTAGCGGTATTTTGCTGGGTCAGATCCAAGTGCTAAATGCCATTTTAGACGAGTTTCCTTCCATTTGGCATACCATTCTAATTCGGATCCCGGACGCACAAAAAATTGCATTTCCATTTGCTCGAATTCACGCATACGCATGATAAACTGACGGGCGATTACTTCATTGCGAAATGCTTTTCCAATTTGCGCGATGCCGAAAGGAATCTTCATGCGGCCTGTTTTTTGTACGTTCAGGAAGTTCACGAAAATGCCTTGTGCAGTCTCCGGACGTAAATAAACCTGCTCGGCACCGTCGGCCATGGCTCCCATTTGCGTCGCAAACATTAAGTTGAACTGCCGCACATCCGTCCAGTTTTTAGTGCCTGATATAGGACAAACAATATTATGGTCCTCAATAATCATTTTTAGACGCGCCAAATCGTCGGCATTAAGTGCAGCATCAAGATCCTGTTGAAGCTGTGCCGCCTTATCTGTTTTTCCATCTTTTTCGTAACGTTCGATCTTATCTTCGATAAGTTGATCAGCCCGATAACGCTTTTTGGAGTCTTTATTATCGATCATAGGATCGTTGAATCCATCAACATGTCCGGAAGCTTTCCACGTAGTAGGGTGCATGAAAATTGCAGCGTCGATACCCACAATATTTTCATGTAACTGAACCATAGATTTCCACCAGTAGGTCTTTAAGTTGTTTTTTAACTCAGATCCCAGCTGCCCATAGTCATAAACGGCACTCAGGCCATCGTATATTTCACTTGATGGAAACACGAATCCGTACTCCTTGGCGTGTCCTATTATATTTTTGAAAAAATCGTCTGTTTGCTTGCTCATAAGAGGCAAATATAAAAATTAGTAATTAGATATGTATACCTGTCTTCCTGTAATTAACGAACCATTATGGGTTTGTCTAACCTTTGTATAAGTCGCGTATCTGCTGACTGGCATTTTTGTTATCCACTTTTTTGATAATGTGTGCAATATTACCTTCTTCATCAATGATGAAGGTCGTGCGCGCAGTGCCCATATATTTTTTGCCGTACATATTTTTCTCTACCCATACACCATAGTCGTTGACTATTTTTTGGTCTTCATCTGTTAAGAGGTTGAAAGGAAGCTCGAATTTGCTAATAAATTTTTGGTGCGATTGTTCGCTGTCAATGCTTACGCCGATGACTTCAAATCCCTCGGCCACTAAAGATTGGTAATTGTCGCGGAAATTACAGGCTTCCGTTGTGCAGCCGGGCGTATTGTCTTTGGGATAGAAATAAAGGATAACCTTTTTTCCAAGAAAAGAAGATAGGGTCACCGTTTCTCCTTTTTGGTTTTTCGCATGGATCGCGGGCGCTTTGTCGCCGACATTTAATTCTGCCATAATAGTTAATTTATCTTTTTTGATCGTCTTGACCAATGAAATGTGCAGATCTTTTCCGCTGTTTGATGTGGATTATTTCGTAAATGACGCTTCGTAAGTTTTCTCATTATCTTTCCAATCGGTAACAACCAATTTAAATCGGTGGCTACCCTTGCTGAGAGTGTTATCGAAGCGATGCCATAAGTGTCTGTTTTTAGAGTCGTACTCCATCAATACCCACTGGTCGTCTATATATGCGTTGAAAGACTGTATGCCCGAGAAGTTATCGCTTATCGTAAAATCGATTTTGGACTGCGCAGCGACGTTCTTACCGTTGCTAAAATTTCGAGGTACGATGGTGGGAGCTACCGTATCCACGGCTACATAAAAGCGGCCGAAACTACGCGTATTCACTGTAACCCATCCGTTCTCGAATTTTCCTCCTTCGGATCCGTTTTCTACAGAAGCAATCAGCGCTTTCTGCTGCAAGTGTTCGGGAAGACTTGTAGGTTTAATACGTAGGGTATAAGTGGAGAATAACGGGATAAATCCATTATGTACACGATGCGTCAACGAATAACCACTTGTAGGCCGCGCGGTATTAGCGTATTCAAAAGCTAAGTTGTCATAAAGGACTCCTTTGGGCATCTGTACTTGTATATCATCGCGCTCAAAAGTATTCTCCTTGTCCCATTGGAACAGTTGTACGCCCTGTCTTTTTGCAACCGTTGGGGCCGCGTTGGCATTGTTTTTAACTTGAAAGTTTAGCTCACTACAATTTCCTTGCACATCTTTTACTACGTATTTCACTTCGTGCAGCTCGTTGTCCGGCAGGTTGATAACTCCTCGGTTTTCAAGAAAATGAAAAATTTCTATAGGATTTCCGGGATCTTTGAAGCTCTTCTGCACCTTGGCTTTGCTGCTCTTCCAATACGGATAGTCAATATAGGAATGTATCGCGCGAGATGTGTTGAAGTCGAGCTCTTCAAAGAGTACCGTCGAAATCGCTTTGCCGTCAAGAAATAGCTCAATAGAGTATACTCCATTTTGGAATCCACCCGCACGGTGTCTATCGATGGCGCTGATGCCAAGTCCAAATTTTCCGGACACCAAAATCGGGTTACCTGCGTTTAAGCCATAGCGCCCATTTTGTAAAGTGCGAGCGGGAAAAGGTCTACGTGGCGTATGCTCATTGAAAAGCTCATCATTCAAATCGTAAACAAGAACGCTGTTTATCGTAGGATTAAAGCGGTCGTTAAAACGAAGCCCAAATAACTGCGGATTGAGCGGGTGCTGCGTCTTGCTGTCGCGAATCTCAAAATGCAGGTGTGGTCCAGCGGAACCTCCAGTGTTGCCAGCATGCCCGATAACCTGTCCTTTACTGAGTTTTACCTGTTCCGGAGCGACATTAATATCTACATCGAAGCGTTTTTGTTTATACTGTTCTGCGCGGATGATATTCGTTAACACATCATTAAATCTATCCATATGCAGATAGACTGTCGTGTAACCGTTTGGATGGTCGATGTAAACGGAGTTGCCACCTCCACCTATCTGTACCCTTACGCGTGATACGAAACCATCTGCCGCGGCATGTAGCGGCAATCCGATACGCTGCTGGGTACGATAGTCATCGCCAGCATGAAAGTGCGTTGAACGGAGCTCGCCGAAGGTGCCCGAGGCATCCATAGGAATATTTAACGGGTTTCTAAAATAGCCCTGAGGGTAGGTTCTTGCAGTAATGATCTGATCGTTCTGTGCCCAACCGCTCAAAGCCATACCTAAATAAATCATTAATAATCCGTAGTTCCTCATCCGCTATTTTGTTTTGTTATCATTATTTTAATCGCTCCTTTAAGACGTTGACGTTTTATTTAATGTTGCAGGTGAACATTGTTTGGTCACCGATCCGCCCCTCAAATTTGTCGCCAATAGCAATAGGACCAACTCCTACAGGTGTCCCCGTGTAAATAAGGTCGCCTTTGCGAAGGGTGATGTACTTGGAGATATACACAATTAATGTTTCAAAATCAAAAATCATGTCATGCGTATTGCCCGACTGCACAGTTTCACCATTCTTCAGCATGGAGAACGATATTTGCTTCATGTCAGGAAAATCTTCTTTGGGCAATAATGGGCTGATGACGGCCGAGTGGTCGAAAGCCTTCGCCAATTCCCATGGAAGCCCTTTTTCCTTATGCTGAGCCTGTATATCTCGTGCAGTGAAATCAATACCCAGACCAATGGCATCGTAATACTTATGTGCAAATTTTGGTGAGACGTGTTTGCCTTCATTACAAATGCGAATTACGATTTCCACCTCATAATGTACGTCTTTTGAAAACTCGGGATAGTAAAAGTCTTTGTTATCCTTGAGTATCGCCGTATCTGGTTTCATGAAAATCACAGGTGTCGTCGGCACTGGATTGTTTAATTCCTTCGCGTGGTCTATATAGTTTCTTCCTACTGCAATTACTTTCATTGTTTAATAGCTATGTCGTTAGGCCGTTCTTCGTAGCCTGATATTAGTGCTCTGTTATCGATTTGTGAGGCACGATTTGTTAAAAAGTCTCTCTTTTGTTGTTTAACAAACTTAATAAAATACAGAGGCATTTACAAGCAACTCCGTACATGCTTTGTTTGTGGAGATGTCGAACAAGATGTCCAGCGGTAGATGGGCTTTATTGTTTGCTGAATTACTGCTACATTTATGCAATGAAACAGATAGAAGGCGTACTTTTTGATCTTGATGGAACATTAATCGATTCTGAACATTTTTACTTCAGCTGTTGGCAACCCATATTGGCCACGAATTTTGGCTTGATAATCACATTTGAAGATTGGTTGACGCTTTTCGCTGGGCATACACTGGTGCGAAACATACATTTCCTCAAGCAGAACTGGGGAATAGAGACCACGGAAGAGTTTATGTGGAAAGAAACTCGGGCTGCATATGCGCGCGCTGATATGCGCACGATTTCTTTAATGCCCTTTGCCAAAGAGATTTTGGAAAATTTACTTGCCGCCGGCAAGCGGATTGGTTTGGTAACTTCGAGTTATCAGACAACCGTAGAAACAGTGTTGGGACACCACGGTTTGCTGGAATTTTTTGAGTTTTTCGTAACGCGGGAGAAGGTGGTTCATGCGAAACCAAATCCAGAGCCGTATTTACTGGCTATTGAAAAGATGGAAATCTTGCCGGAGAAATTGGTGGCTGTGGAAGATACCGCTACGGGACTGCGGGCTGCACAAGACGCTGGATTACGCTGTATCGCTGCGTCTCGGTTTGCCGCGGAGCGTGCGAAGTTACAGACAGCAACCTATGTCGTAGAAAGTTTGGTTGATGTACATAAAATTTTGCTGTAATCGTTTTAGCAGAGCAAAATAATATAATTATTACTAAATTAGGCACTTTAATTACACCAACGTTATGGATAGAAGATCAGCCATCAAGCAGTTGTTTGTGTTGGCAGGAGGGATGATGATTGCTACGTCTTGTTCGACGGATGGCAGTGCATCCATTGCACTACAGCATATCAAGATGAGCGCATCAGATGAAGCCTTTCTTGCTGAAATCGTCGAAGCGATCATTCCCGAGACGGATAGTCCGGGAGCCAAAACACTCAAATTACATTTATTTGTGATGAAGATGTTGGATGATTGCCACAGTCCTGAAGAACAGGATCAATTTTTGAAGGGGCTGAAGGATGCGAAAAAGCTGTCTGGTAAGCCGGCAAGAGAGGTGCTCGCCTATTTGCAGCAGCTGGGCGCAGAAGATGTTTTCGTCAAGATTGCCAAACAACGTGCTATTCAGGGCTACCTGAACTCGGAATATGTGATGAAGAATAAATTGATTTATGAATTGGTTCCAGGACGATATAATGGAGCGGTAAAAGTGAACGGTTAAGCATGGCAAATCTAAATATTGATTCGGAGAAGGAACGCACCTATGATGCGATCGTTATCGGTTCGGGTATAAGTGGTGGTTGGTCGGCTAAGGAGCTGAGCGAGCGAGGATTAAAGACGTTGGTGCTGGAGCGCGGTCGTGATGTGCAGCATGTGAAAGATTACCCGACGACTAATATGTATCCTTGGGAGTTTGAACATCGAGGTGAGATGCCTTATGCCGTTCAGCAGGAAAACCCTATCGTGAACCGTTGTTATGCCTTTCATGAAGATGCAGCGCATTTTTTCGTGAAAGACAAAGAACATCCTTATGTGCAGGAGAAACCATTTGATTGGATTCGAGGCTATCAGGTAGGTGGCAAATCACTTTTGTGGGCACGGCAAACGCAGCGTTGGTCAGACTTCGATTTTGAGGGCCCTTTGCGTGATGGTTTTGCCGTGGACTGGCCGATTCGCTATGCGGATTTAAAGCCTTGGTATGACTATGTAGAGCGTTTTGCTGGTATTGCCGGCGACCGTGACGGACTGCCGGAGTTGCCTGACGGGGAGTTTCTGCCGGGTTATCCGCTAAATGTAGTTGAAAAATACTTCAAACAGAAAATTGAAGCTAAGTATCCAGCGCGTAAGGTTATTTCTGCACGCTGTGCACACATCTCCAAGCCAGAACCGATCCATATACAGCAAGGACGTACGCAATGTCAAAGCCGTACGCTTTGCCAGCGTGGATGTCCATTTGGAGGATACTTTAGTTCCAATGCCTCCACCTTACCATGGGCGGCAAAGACGGGAAACATGACGTTACGCCCCGATTCCGTTGTGCATTCTATCCTCTACGATGAAGAAAAGGGACGTGCCATTGGTGTAAAGGTGATCGATAGAAATACGAAGGAAGAGATGGACTTTTATGCCAAATTAATCTTTGTGAATGCGGCCGCAATCAATACCAATTTGATCCTGCTTAACTCGCGTTCGAATCGTTTTCCAAATGGATTGGGTAACGATAGTGAAACTTTGGGTAAGTATGTCGCTTTCCACAATTATAGCGCACGGATGTATGCCGAATATGAAGGGCTATTAGACTTCAAAACCGATGGTCGTAACCCCGCTGGTGGAGGATATATCCCGCGTTTTCGCAATTTGCATAAACAGGAAACAGATTACCTAAGAGGTTACGCTGCGGGATTTGGCGCTTATCGATCGGCAAATTCGGACCGTAGCGGTTTAGGCGAAGATTTAAAAAATTCTTTATTGAACCCAAAACTAGGTAACTGGGGTGTCAGCTCGCATATGATGGGTGAAACGATTCCAAAAGCTTCCAATTACGTGGCGCTAGACACAAAGCAGCAGGATGATTGGGGTGTGCCCTTGTTAAAGATCGCTATCGATTATGATGATAATGATGCGAAAATGAAGAAAGACTATCTTGATACCCTAGAAGAGATGTTTGTTGAGGCTGGATTTAAGAACATTCGTCGAGACGATCGTTGGCAAGCACCAGGGTTGGACATCCACGAGATGGGTGGTGCGCGTATGGGGAATGACCCGAAAACGTCGGTGCTCAACAAATGGAATCAAATGCATGCCGTGCCAAACGTTTTTGTGACGGATGGTGCCAGTATGACTTCGACCTCTACACAAAATCCGTCACTTACGTACATGGCTTTCTCTGCAAGGTCCGTAGATTATGCGATCAAGGAAATGAAGAAGGGAAATATTTAAAAAAGAGAATAGCGATTCCTTCTATTCCCAAAAAAGCTCGATCACAGGATCGAGCTTTTTTTGTTGATGGATTTTAGCAATTGCATCTTTTGTCGTATAAAACGACCATCAGCAGAATGCCTATTCAAGCCCTTTTTATAGGGTACTGCGCTAGGTAAGGTGTGATGCTAATATCGTTTTAGCATATATGCTAAAAGGTTTAAAATCAATAATAAAATGTTATAAATGCTTTTTTGTTCAAAACTAAATGTGTTAATTAGTGTTAACGTTATACTGATTTAAACCTGTCTATCCTATGTCTCCACCTCCCGTGGAGTTCGTTTTGATCGGCATGAGAATTGGTACATCGTGCGGCTAAACTATATTTTACAAACATTAAATTTATGTGGAACATTGACAAACTAAAGCTATCCAAGGGGAAACTCTGTGCGCTCTCATTGGTGATGTTGGCGACCGGCTACGGTCAAACTTATGCCAACATTAATGCATTCGATCCGATGCCTTCAACCGCTTTTCTAAAACAACAAACGGTCTCTGGGCGCGTCACCGATGCGGAAACCGGGAGCCCTATCGCTGGCGCGACGGTAACTGTTCGCGGAACCACCACCGCTACGCAGACCGATGACAGTGGGGCGTACAGTATCCAAGCTTCCGAAGGCCAAATTTTGGTTACCTCATTTTTAGGCTACAAGTCTTTGGAGCTGCCCGTGGGTACGGCGAATGTAGATTTCCCGCTTACACCAGATGGCGAATCTCTCGATGAAGTTGTGGTCGTTGGTTATGGTACCATGCGTAAATCGGATATAACTGGTTCGATTTCCATGGTGAAGGGGCAGGATATGATCAAAAACCAAAGCTTTAGTGCTTTGGACAATCTGCGTGGACAAGCGGCAGGTGTAAATGTTTATTCCAACTCCAGCCAACCGGGTGCATACGCCAACAGAGTGGTGATACGCGGTACCGCCACGATTAACTCCGCTTCCAACCCATTGTATGTAGTGGATGGAGTGGTAATGGAGAATTTCCATCTGCTGAACCCGAACGATATCGAGCGGATGGAAGTATTAAAAGATGCATCGTCTGCAGCAATTTATGGTGCGCGCGGTGCCAACGGTGTAATTTTGGTTACCACGAAGCGTGGAGCCAAAGATGGTCGCCGTACTTTAAGCTATCAAGGCTCAACAAGCGCAAGTTCGCCCCAACGCTATATGGATCTACTGAACGCCCAAGAGTGGGTAGATGCTTTTATGATTGGATTAGAGAATGAGAATCGCTGGCAAGGAAATTCCTGGTCATTAGACAAGCGCGACTGGTTCGATGATCCCAACTACTTCGACAGCAATGGCAATCCTATTTACAATACAGACTGGCAACGCGAAGCTACACGGACAGCTATTTCGCAGAATCACCAGTTGAATATACAACAAGGTGATGAAAACTCGTCCATGGGCGCGTTTATCAACTATACCGACCAGCAAGGTATTGTAAACAATACATTTAATAAGCGTTTAAATGGAAAATTGGCGTATGATACGAAAGTGAAGGAATGGCTTTCTGCGAGTATCAACCTAACAGCAAATCATACGTGGGGAAGATTCACGCCTGAAGATGGGGGCGGACAAGAGGCACGTCGGACGATGATTGAGATGTTGCCATGGCTACCTGTATACGATCCGAGTGGTGCATATACGTTTTCTGGATCCTCCAGTATTAACGGTGACTTAGGTTTTGAAGGGATGTCCAATCCGGTGTCTATCTTAGATCTGCAGGAGCGGCAGCGTGCAAATACCCAAATTTTTGGTAATGCAGCATTGACTTTTCACCTAGCTGATGGTCTTGATTTAAAAACGCAGTATGGTGTCGATAAGCAACGAAGATTGTATCGCGGTTATTCTTCAATATTGCTTCATAACATCTCCCGTCCAAATGGTTGGGCAGAGATTGAAAATGAAGATACCTTTTATTGGCAACAGGAAACGTACTTGACGTATAACAAGGAATTTGGTAATCATCGCATCAATGCGATGGCTGGT
>JAAIGF010108400.1_pt1 | contig 31976 bp, 18 predicted proteins | sample 6487441 | NCBI WGS metagenome assembly JAAIGF01 (sample SAMN13974129, study PRJNA590717) | phyllosphere metagenome | biome: pepper field; feature: multiple bacterial spot infested pepper fields; material: pepper leaves; isolation source: leaves from pepper fields | host: Capsicum annuum ... | reverse complement strand
GGGTCCGTCGTGTCGATGACCAGGGACTGCTCGGCGGCCTTCGAGACGTTGCCCGCCTTGTCGGTCGCCGTGACGGTGACGGCGTTGCTGCCGTTCACATTCAGGGCCAGCGTGCCGTCTGCGGGTGTTGCCGTGGCCAGGTCGACCGCCCAGGTGCCGTCGGTGGCCTTGACCACGTAGGTGGCGCCAGCGATGGTGATCGTGACGGTGCTGCCGACTTCGGCGGTGCCGCTCAGCGCGGGCGCCGCGACGTTGCTCAGCTCGGCGCTGTCCAGGGTCGGCGCGACCGGGTCGGTCGTGTCGATCGCCAGCGTCTGCTCGGCGGCCTTGGACACGTTGCCCGCCTTGTCGGTGGCCGTGACGGTGACGGTGTTGCTGCCGTTGACGTCCAGGGCCAGCGTGCCGTCGACCGGCGTCGCGATCGCCAGGTCGACCGCCCAGGTGCCGTCGGTGGCCTTGACCACATAGGTGGCGCCGGCCACGGTGACGGTGACGAGGCTGCCGGCTTCGGCCGTGCCGCTCAGCGTGGGTGCAGCCACGTTGCTCAGCTCGGCGCTGTCCAGCGTCGGCGCGACCGGATCGGTCGTGTCGATTTCCAGCGTCTGCTCGGCGGCCAGCGACACGTTGCCGGCCTTGTCGGTGGCTGTCACCGTGATGGGGTTGCTGCCGTTGACATCCAGGGCCAGCGTGCCGCTGGTGGGCGTTGCCGTGGCCAGGTCGACGGCCCAGGTGCCGTCGATGGCCTTGAGCACGTACGTGGCGCCAGCCACGGTGATCGTGATGGTGCTGCCGATCTCGGCCGTACCGCTCAGGACCGGCGTTGCCGCGCTGCTCAGCGCGCTGCTGGTGATGCTCGGCGCGATCGGGTCGGTCGTGTCGATGACGAGGGACTGCTCGGCGGCCTTCGAGACGTTGCCCGCCTTGTCGGTGGCCGTGACGGTGACGACGTTGCTGCCGTTCACATTCAGGGCCAGCGTGCCGTCTGCCGGTGTTGCCGTGGCCAGGTCGACCGCCCAGGTGCCGTCGGTGGCCTTGACCACGTAGGTCGCGCCGGCCACGGTGATGGTGACGGTGCTGCCGGCTTCGGCCGTGCCGCTCAACGTGGGCGCAGCCACGTTGCTCAGCTCGGCGCTGTCCAGGGTCGGCCTGACCGGATCGGTCGTGTCGATGACGAAGGTCTGCTCGGTGGCCTCGGACACGTTGCCGGCCTTGTCGGTGGCCGTGATGCTGACGGTGTTGCTGCCGTTGACGTCCAGGGCCAGCGTGCCTTCGACAGGCGTCGCCGTCGCCAGGTCCAGGCTCCACGTGCCGTTCTTGGCGAACAGCTTGTACGTGGCACCGCCGACGGTGACGGTGATGAGGCTGCCGGCTTCGGCCGTGCCGCTCAGCGTGGGCGCTGCGGCGTTGCTCAGTTCGGCGCTGTCGATCGTCGGCGCGACGGGATCCGTCGTGTCGATGACCAGGGTCTGCTCGGCGGCCTCGGACACGTTGCCAGCCTTGTCGGTGGACGTGACCGTGACGGTGTTGCTGCCGTTGACGTCCAGGGCCAGCGTGCCACTGGTGGGCGTTGCCGTGGCCAGGTCGACCGCCCAGGTGCCGTCGATGGCCTTGAGTACGTACGTGGCGCCCGCGACGGTGAGGGTGACGGTGCTGCCGACTTCGGCCGTGCCACTCAGCGCAGGCGCTGCCACGTTGCCAAGGTCGCTGCTGGTGATGCCCGGCGTGACCGGTTCGGTGGTGTCGATCTCAAGCGCCTGCTCGGCGGCCTTCGAGACGTTGCCGGCCTTGTCGGTGGCCGTGACGCTGATGGTGTTGCTGCCGTTCACATTCAACACCAGCGTGCCGTCGATCGGTGTTGCCGTGGCCAGGTCGACCGCCCAGGTACCGTCGGTGGCCTTGACCACGTAGGTCGCGCCGGCCACGGTGACCGTGACGGTGCTGCCGGCTTCGGCCGTGCCGCTCAACGTGGGCGCAGCCACGTTGCTCAGCTCGGCGCTGTCCAGGGTGGGTGCGACGGGGTCGGTCGTATCGATCACCAGCGTGTGCTCGGTGGCCTTGGATACGTTGCCGGCCTTGTCGGTGGCCGTCACCGTGATCGTGTTGCCGCCGTTGGCGTCCAGGACCAGCGTGCCGTCATCGGGCGTGGCCGTGGCCAGGTCCACCGCCCAGGTGCCGTCGGTGGCCTTGACCACATAGGTGGCGCCGCCGACGGTGACGGTAATGAGGCTGCCGGATTCGGCCGTGCCGCTCAGCGTGGGCAGGGCGGCGTTGCTCAGCTCGCCGCTGTCCAGGGTCGGGGCGACCGGGTCCGTCGTGTCGATGACCAGGGACTGCTCGGCGGCCTTCGAGACGTTGCCCGCCTTGTCGGTCGCCGTGACGGTGACGGCGTTGCTGCCGTTCACATTCAGGGCCAGCGTGCCGTCGACCGGGGTTGCCGTGGCCAGGTCGACTGCCCAGGTGCCGTCGGTGGCCTTGACCACGTAGGTGGCGCCAGCGATGGTGACCGTGACGGTGCTGCCGACTTCGGCGGTGCCGCTCAGCGCGGGCGCCGCGACGTTGCTCAGCTCGGCGCTGTCCAGGGTCGGCGCGACCGGGTCGGTCGTGTCGATCGCGAGCGTCTGCTCGGCGGCCTTGGACACGTTGCCGGCCTTGTCGGTGGCCGTGACGGTGACGGTGTTGCTGCCGTTCACATTCAGGGCGAGCGTGCCGTCGACCGGGGTCGCGATCGCCAGGTCCACCGCCCAGGTGCCGTCGGTGGCCTTGACCACATAGGTGGCGCCGGCAACGTTGACGGTGACGAGGCTGCCGACTTCCGCCGTGCCGCTCAGTACGGGGGCGGCGGCGCTGCTCAGTTCCGCGCTGTCGATGCTGGGGGCCACCGGGTTCAGGGTGTCGATCACCAGGGACAGCGTCGTGGCCTGGGAGGTGTTGCCAGCCTTGTCGGTGGCCGTGATGTCGATCGGGTGGCTGGCGTTGGCCGTGAGATCCAGCACGCCCTCGATGGGGGTGGCCGTGGCCAGGTCCAGGCTCCATGCGCCTTGCGGGGCCAGCACCTCGTACCGCACATCGCCCACCCAGATCGTCACGAGGCTGCCGGCTTCGGCCGTGCCGCTCAGCACCGGCGTCGTCGTGTTGACGGCCAGCGCACTGGTCAGGCTCGGCGCGTCGGGCGGCGTCGTGTCGATGACGAGCGTCTGCTTGACGGCTTCGGACTGGTTGCCCGCGGCATCGCTCGCGGTGACGTCGATCAGGTTCTTGCCGTTGGCATTCAGCGTCAGCGTGCCCGTCGTGGGCTGGGCTGTCTTCAGGTCCAGGGTCCACGTCGCGCTGGTGGCGGTGAAGACATAGGATGCGCCCGCCACGTTCACTGTCAGCACGCTGCCTGCCTCGGCCGTCCCGCTGATGACGGGCAGGGCCAGGTCCACCAGGTCGGCACTGGTGATGCCGGGTTTGGCGGGCGGTGTGGTGTCGATGGTCAGGGTCTGCTTGACGGCCTCGGACGCATTGCCCGCGGCATCGCGTGCCGTGACGACGATGGCGTTGGCGCCGTTCGCGTTCAGGGCCAGCACGCCGTCGATGGGCGTGGCCGTCGCGAGGTCGAGTTGCCAGCTGCCCTGGATGGCAGCAACGCTGTAGGTCGCGCCACCGACGACGACGATCACCGACGCGGCGCTGTCTGCAGTCCCGGCGATGACGGGCAGCGGGCTGTTCGTGAGGTCGCTGCTGCTGATGACCGGGTCTGCCGGCGGCGTGGTGTCGATGACCAGGAATTGCGCATTGCCGGCCGATGCATTGCCTGCCTTGTCATACGCAACGATGTCGACCTTGTTGCCGCCGTTGGTGTCCAGTGCCAGCGTGCCGTCGATCGGCAGGGCCTGGGCGAGATCCACGCTCCACGTGCCTTGCGGCGACGCCTTGACCTCGAAGGTGGCGCCACCCACGGTCAGCGTGACGATCACGCCGGGGTCGGCCGTGCCGGTGATGGTGGGCAGTTCGGCGTTGGTGAGCTTGCCGCTGGTGAAGCCCGGCTTGGCCGGCGGCGTGGTGTCGATCTGCAGCCACTGGCTGGCCGATTCGGAGGCGTTGCCTGCGGCGTCGGTTGCCGTGACGACGACTTCGTTGCTGCCGTTCACGTCCAGCTCGAGGTGGCCGGCCACCGGCACGGCGCTGGCCAGATCCAGGCGCCACACGCCGGCGGTGGCCACGGTGGTGTAGACGGCGCCACCCACGGTCACCGTCACCAGGGAGCCCGGCTCCGCGATGCCCGAAAGCTCGGGCGCCTTGTCGCGCGTGAGCTCGGCACTGGTGATGACGGGATGGTCCGGCGTCTCGGTGTCGATCACCAGTGTGCGCTTGGTGGCGAGCGAGGTGTTGCCTGCCACATCGGTCGCCTTGACCGTGATCAGGTTCTCGCCATTGCGATCCAGCGCAAGGTGGCCGTCGCTGGGCACCGCGGTGGCGAGATTGATGGACCATTTGCCATCGACGCTGGAGGTCCTGAAGACGGCGTCGCCGACCGTCACCACCACGGTGGCGCCCGCCTCGGCGGTGCCGCTGATGACGGGCGTGGGCTGGTTGGTCAGGGCGGCGCTGGTGACGGTGGGGCCCATCGGTGCCGTCTTGTCGATGTGCACGGTGATGGACTGCGACGCCGGCGACGTGGCACCGTTGCGCGTGGCGGTGGCCGTGATCGTGTGGCTGCCTTCGTCCAGGGCGTCGACGGCGACCGACCACTGACCGAACTCGTTGGCCGACGTCTGGCCCACGACGCGGGTGCCGGCGTACACCGTGATGTCGGCGCCTGCCGCGGCAACCCCGGTGATCGTCGGCGTGGTCACGTTCGTGATGCCGTCGGCGACCAGGCCGGAGTCGGAGGCAGCCGCGAGCGCCAGTCCCTGCGGCGGGGGGGCGTCAGGCGTGTTGTTGGTGACCGGGCGCGCCGCGAAGCTCGCCGCGTCGTGGCCATCCTGATCCTGGATGGCATGGATGTCGTTGGCCGTCGTGGGGTCGGTGTAGCTGACCGTCACCGTCTGGCCGTGAAGCACGGCTTGCGCCAGTGCCAGCGTCACCGTCTTGTTCAGGGCGTCGACCGTGATGCCGGAGAAGGCGACGTCGGTCCCATCGACCACGATCTTGAAGCTGCTGGACTGAGGAAGGTGCTCGATGTCGAGCACCTTGTCGAATGTGAGAACGAGCTCGTCGCCGTCGATGGTGGCGGATTGCAGCGTGGGGCCGCCCACCAGTACCGCCAGCATGCTGCCCGTGTTCACCATCACGCCGGGATACTCAAACCCGTCATAGGTGCCAGCGATGGAGAGGGTGGAGACCTCGCGCAGATCGCTCGCCGCCGCGGTGACGTCAAATGTCAGCGTGTAGGTGCCGGCGGCCACCTTGCCGGTCAACGCGGCTTCCTGGCCGTTCAGCTTGAGGTTGGTGATCGTCCAATCGGCAGGCTTGCGCACGTCCAGATACAGCTTGGCGCTACCCAGATCTAAGCCCGCGGCAATGTTGACCGTGAAAGAAACCGCCGACGTCGTGCCCGCAGGGATGACGGCCGAGGCCTGGTCCGGCAGCACCACAATGGGGTTCTGCTCGGTCCAGTACCAGGACTGCGTGACGGTGGCGACCTGGTTGATGACCGTTGTGTTGTCCGTCGCGCCGCTGTCGGTGATTGACTCGAGCACGATGCTGCGGGGCGCGGCGATCGCGTAGCGCCCGGTCACCGGATCGTACTCGTGACCCATGTCGTCCCAGTTCATGAACTTGATGCTGTCGATCAGGGCGCTCATGCCTTGAGCGTCGAGATTCATGTCGCTGAAGGTGTACGTCGACACCCCGTTCAGGGTCGCCACTTTCACCCTGCCGAAGTCCATCTGGTACTCAGCCCCCTCATAAGTCCAAAGCCAGTTGCCGGCCACCAGGAGCCCTTGCTCGTAATACCAGTAGTTCTGGCCGTAGCTGTGGAGGGAGATCACCATGCCCGTGAACGTCTGGCCGACATCCTCAGTGGACGCCACGACGTTGTCGAACAGGTCCGCCTGTCCGTAGTGCTGCGACCACACATTCTTGGCCGTCAGCGTCATCGACGGTGGCGTCAGGCTGGGCGGCGGGCCCATCAGGGCCATGGAAGCCCCGGCCGGCTTCGAGGAGCTCAAGCCTGCATCGAGCAGGGTTGCCGAGACGTCGGCTGCGCGGGTCGGGTCGGTGTGCAATTGACGCATGAATATCATCCTTGGCCAGCGTGGCAGGAATCAGAAACGGAACGTGAGGTGGTGGCAGTGCAGGTATCGGGGCGAGGCGGTCAGCGGGCTGGGCGATCGCAGGAACAGCAGGTCGTCATCATTCTTTACGTTATATGGTGTGACTTTAGTTACTTCATGTTGCGAAGTATGTGCCTTTTTCATGCGGCGATCTACTCGAATTTCACGAAAGATCACGCTTGATGTAAACGCACAACAGCACGCTGACGAACCGTGGAAAGTGACGCTATACGGACGTCTCGTGGCCCTGGAGCGATACTGGTTAACCCGGGGGCAGCGCCTGGCAAGGGGGTCAAGTCTCGTGCACAGGCCAATGCCCGCAACCTTGCGACATTCGCGAAAAATCACGTCAGAACGGAATATTGCGCGGAGCTTGTAACATTCTGCTTGCATCAAGCCTGGCGGGGGCGTGCGACATACCCACAGCCCATTTCCATATATTGGAAATCCGTTCCGCGCTTTGACATACGCAGGGATCTGGTCGCAGACTGGCTGCACCATGCATCAGCCCGTCGACCTGTACATCGCCCAGCAGCGGCAGACCGACCCGTCCTTTGGCGGGCTTCTGGCCAAGGGCTTCGCCCTGCTGCGCTGCTTCGTGGTCGAGCCGCAGCCCATGGGCAATGGCGAGCTGGCCCGGCGCCTGGGCTTGCCGCGAGCCACGGTGTCGCGCCTGTGCCGCACGCTGGTGCAGCTGGGCTACCTCGATTGGGACGCGCGGCTCGACAAGTACTTCATCGGCGCGCAGGCGGTGTCACTGGGCTACCCCTACTTGAATGGCCTGCCGGTGCGGCGCATCGCCAGGCCGCTGATGCAGCAGTTGGCCGACCGCATCCAGGGGGCGGTGTCGCTGGGCGTCGCACACCACCTGGATGTGACCTATCTGGAAACCGCGAGCCACCTGGATGGCACGCCCGCCAAGCCGGACGTGGGAGCCACCCGATCGGTCCTGACCACCGCCATGGGCCGCGCGTATCTGGCCACGCTGGACAAGGCCGCGCTGCAGGACGTGCTGGATCACGCCGCGCGCGAGCGCCCCGAGGAGTACGCCGCCTGCGCCGCCGCGATCCGGCACAACATCGCGCATTACCCGGCACGCGGCTTTGCGATCAACAGGGGGGATGCGGGCGCGGGCGTGCACGGCGTGGGCATCCACGCGCGTCTGCACTACCTGGGCCGTCCCCTGCTGTTCAATTGCGCGATCTCGGGCGCGCACGTGCCGGGCGAGCGCCTGCAACGGGACGTTGCCCCGCTGTTGATGGATCTGGTGCGCAGCATCGAGCGCGCGATGGGCGTGGCGCGCTGAAGCCTGCTTCGCAGGCGCATGCCACACGCATGTTGCCCATGCCGGGAGACACCGGCAGGGTCAGGGAGGACACCGGCGCGACCCGCCCCGGTGCCGGCTACGGAAGCAAGGAGACAGCATGAACCAGCGTAGGGGATGGCACGGGATCGGCCTGGGCGTGATGGCCTGGGTCGTATCGACGGGGCTGGCGGCAACGCCAGCCCATGCGCAGGAATGGCCCGACAAACCCATCACCATCGTGTCGCCTTACGGCCCTGGCGGGCCCAACGACACGTCGATCCGGATGATTGCCGAAGGCCTGCAGGCGCGCCTGGGCGAGCGCATCGTCGTCAACAACCGCGCGGGCGCGGGCACGCGCATCGGCAACGAGTCCGTGGCGCAGAGCGCGCCCGATGGCTACACGCTGCTGTGGGCGGCAGCGCCCTTTGCGATCACCGCCTCGGCCGGCATCCAGACCCGCTATGACATCGACAAGGACTTCGTGAAGGTCGGCCCCAGCGTCATTGGTCCGATATTCCTGACCGTGAGCGGCGACTCCCCGGTGAAGTCGGTGGCCGAGTTCGTGGCCATGGCGCGCCAGAAGCCCGAGGGCGTGGCCTTTGCCTCGCCCGGCATCGGTTCGGGGCCGCACCTGACCAGCGAACTGCTGGCCCACACGGCGGGCTTCAAGGCGCTGAACGTGCATTACAAGGGCGACGCCGCCGCCTATGTCGATCTGATGGGCGGACGCGCGGACGCGGCGCTCACCTCCATCACCTTTGCCTTGCCGCACGTGCAGTCCGGCCGGTTGCGCGTGCTGGCCGTGGCGTCCGACGCGCGCTCGCCCGTGTTTCCCGATGCGCCCACCTTTGCCGAAGCCGGCCTGCCGCAGGTGGTGGGCTATGGCTGGTTCGGGCTGATGGCGCCTGCCGGCACGCCGCAGCCCATCGTGCAGCGCCTGAATCGAGAGGTCAGCGAGATCCTGTCCGACCCCGCGATGGAAAAGAAGCTCATGGCCGCGGGCCTGGAAGGGCGCCCGGGCACGAGCGCCGAGTTCTCGGCGTTCGTGCAGGACGAGGTGGTGAAGTGGCGCGACCTGCTGCAGAAGACGGGCATCCAGCTGGAGTAGGCCACGAGCGCGGGGGGCGCAACGGGCGTGAGGCCCGCGCGGGCGGGCTCTCGCCAAGCAGGGCCGCGCTGCGCGGCCTGAACCCCCGCTACGCCGCCTGCGGGGTGCGCCAGGCGATGACCGTGCCGATGGCAGCGAGCGTGCCCACGCAGGCGGCGTAGGTTGCCGCCGTGGGCTCCAGGCCGATGCGCCCGACGGCATAGCCTGCGATCAGCACGGGAATCGCGTTGATGAGATAGCTCTGGATGTAGAACGCCGCCATCAGCCCGGCGCGCTCGTCGGGGCGCGCGTGCGGCACGATGGTGCGCAGCGCGCCGAGAAAGCCCGACCCGAAGCCCATGCCGGACACGATGGCCGCGAGCAACAGCAGCGGCACATGGTGCAACGTCAGGCCCAGCAGGAACAGCACGTTGCCGCAGACCAGGCTCACGCCGCCCAGGCGCAGCGTGAACTGTGGCGTGCGCTGGCGTGCCAGCAGCACCGCGGCGCCCCCCGTCAGCGTGAGCAGGCCCACGGCGACGCCGCCCAGCCAGGCCGCGTCTTCGCCAGCCAGTTCGCGCAGCAGCGAGGGCATCAGCGACAGATACAGGCCGCCCAGCGCCCATAGCGAACAGTTGATCGGCGACACCCGCAGCATCGGCCCGCGCGCGGCGCGGGGCACGGCGATGCGGGGGCGCCAGGACCAGGCCGCCGGATTGCGCTGCACGGACGTTTCCGGTGCGCGCAGGCTGCGCACCCATTGCACGATGAACAGCAGGAACAGGATCGCAAAGCCCAGGTGCAGCGGGGCGGGTGCGACCTGCGCCAGCAGCGTGCTGGCCAGGACCCCGATGCCCATGCCCGCCATCGGGGCGACGCTGTTGATCAGCGCACCGCGATCCCGGTCCAGGTCCAGCAGCGCCGCACCCACCGCCGTCGTGGCCAGCGCGGTGGCCACGCCCTGCACGATGCGCGCGGTCAGCAGCCAGCCGATGCCGTCGGCCAGCAGGAACAGGCCGATCGCCAGGATCTGCAGGCTCAGGGCGGCCAGCACCAGCGGCTTGCGCCCGACGCGATCGGACAGCGCGCCCAGGCACAGCAGCGAGAGCAGCAGGGCGACCGAGTACACCGCGAACGCGGCGGTCAGCAGCAGCGGCGAAAAGCCCCAGGCGGATTGATACAGCCGGTACAGCGGCGTGGGCGCCGCCGATGCGGCCAGAAAGGTGATGAGGGTGAAAGCGTGGAGCGCCAGCAGGGGCGAGCGGGCAGCGGAGGGCATGGAGCAGCTTGGTCACGGTCGATCACGGTGAGCATACTCCTGTCCCGCGCGGCACCCGGCTGACCGGTCCGTCCCGTCATGCCTGCCCGGTGTCAGCACCGGCCGATGCGGGGCCAGGCGGGCGCGTCTGACATGGGATCGGGGCGCGCCAGATCGGGCCCTGCCTGCGATGCAGCCAAGCACCGTCACGCCGAGCAGCGCTGCTGGACTCTTGCGCTCCGGTCCCCGGCGTCCCGTGTCCGCCACGGCTGGCGCTGCCCAGCCCTACAGCACGCCGCCCGCCTCCCAGCGCCAGTCGCGCACCTCCGGCATGTCCACGCCGTGGGCGCGAATGTACCGATCATGTTCGATCAGCTTGTCGCGCAGGCCCTGCTGCAGATAGGCCGCGTCCGATCCGATGCCGGGCAGATGGTCGATCACCGCGGCCACCAGGTGGTAGCGATCGACCCGGTTGCGTACGACCATGTCGAAGGTCGTGGTGGTGGAGCCTTCCTCTTCGTAGCCACGCACGTGGAAGTTGGCGTGGTTGGTGCGCTTGTAGGCCAGGCGGTGGATCAGCCACGGGTAGCCGTGATAGGCGAAGATCACCGGCTTGTCGGTGGTGAAGAGCGCATCGAACGCCTTGTCGGTCAGCCCGTGCGGATGCTGGCCGTGCGGCTGCAGGGTCATGAGGTCGACGACGTTGATGACGCGCACCTTCACGTCGGGCAGGGCGTCGCGCAGCAGCATGACGGCGGCGAGCGTCTCCAATGTGGGGACATCGCCCGCGCAGGCCAGGACGACGTCGGGTTCGCCGCCGCGATCGTTGCTGGCCCATTCCCAGATGCCGATGCCGCGCTCGCAGTGGCGATACGCCGCGTCGATGTCCAGCCACTGCATGGCGGGCGCCTTGCCGGCGACGATGACGTTGACGCGGTCCCAGCTCCCCAGGCAGTGGTGGGCGACGGCGAGCAGCGTGTTGGCGTCGGGGGGCAGGTAGACCCGCACGATGTCGGCCTTCTTGTTGACGACGTGGTCGATGAAGCCCGGGTCCTGGTGGCTGAAGCCGTTGTGGTCCTGCTGCCAGACGTGCGAGGTCAGCAGGTAGTTCAGCGATGCTATCGGCCGGCGCCACGGCACTTCCCGCGAGGTCTTGAGCCACTTGGCATGCTGGTTGAACATGGCATCGATGATGTGGATGAAGGCTTCGTAGCACGAGAACAGGCCGTGCCGGCCCGTCAGCAGGTAGCCTTCGAGCCAGCCCTGGCACAGATGCTCGCTCAGGACTTCCATGACGCGGCCATCGCGCGCGAGGTGGTCGTCCTCGGGCACGGTGTCGGCATTCCACGCACGATCGGTGACCTCGAAGAGCGCCTGCAGGCGGTTGGAGGCGGTCTCGTCCGGGCCGAAGACGCGGAAGTTGCGACTCGCGGCATTGGCCCGCATGACGTCGCGCAGATAGCCGCCCAGCACGCGCGTGGCCTCGCCCTTGAGGGCGCCGGGGGCGGGCACGTCGACGGCATAGCCGGTGTAGTCGGGCAGGCGCAGGGGCTGGCGCAGGGCGCCGCCGTTGGCGTGCGGATTGGCGCTCATGCGCCGCGTACCGATGGGGGCGGTGCTGGCGATGTCGTCGCGCAGGCGGCCGGATTCGTCGAACAGGCTGTCCGGGTCATAGCTGCGCAACCATTTCTCGAGCAAGGCCAGGTGTTCAGGCTTGGCCATGTCACCGAACGGCACCTGGTGCGAGCGCCAGAAGCCTTCGCTCTTCAGGCCATCCACCGTCTTGGGGCCGGTCCAGCCTTTCGGGCTGCGCAGCACGATGACGGGCCAGCACGGCCGCTCGGCACGCCCATCCTGGCGGGCCGCGCGCTGGATGGCGTGGATGCGTGCGATGGCCGTGTCCATCGCCTGGGCCATGGCGCGATGCATGGACGCCGGCTCGTCGCCCTCGACATACAGCGGGTCGTAGCCATAGCCGCGCAGCAGGGCGTCGAGCTCGGTCGCGGGAATGCGCGCAAGGACCGTGGGGTTGGCGATCTTGTAGCCGTTCAGGTGCAGGATCGGCAGCACCGCGCCGTCCGAGACCGGGTCCAGGAACTTGTTCGAATGCCAGGACGCGGCCAGCGGGCCGGTTTCGGCCTCGCCATCGCCCACCACGCAGGCGGCGATGAGGTCCGGGTTGTCGAGCACGGCGCCATAGGCATGGGCCAGGGAGTAGCCGAGCTCGCCGCCTTCGTGGATGGAGCCCGGCGTCTCGGGTGCGGCATGGCTGGGGATGCCGCCGGGAAAGGAGAACTGGCGCACCAGGCGGCGCAGTCCTTCCAGGTCCTGGGAGACATCCGGATAGTGCTCGCTGTAGGTACCTTCCAGGTAGGTGCTGGCCACGACGCCGGGCGCACCGTGGCCCGGGCCGGCAATGTACAGGACATTCAGGTCCTGGGCCTTGATGACGCGGTTCAGGTGGACATAGATGAAGTTCAGGCCCGGGGTCGTGCCCCAGTGGCCGAGGAGGCGCGGCTTGATGTGCGCCTGCGCCAGGGGCTCGCGCAGCAGCGGATTGTCGAGCAGATAGATCTGCGCCACCGACAGGTAGTTGGCCGCGCGCCACCAGGCGTGCATGCGGTCCAGCTCGGTATCGGTCAGGGTGTGATGGGTCGCGGTGTTGCCTGATTCGGCCATGCAGATCCTCCAGCGGTCATCCGGTGAGGCAGGGCCCGGGCGCGCGCCAGGTCTGCCGGTAGGTCGGTCAGCGCAGCACGCCGCGCGCCTGCGCCACGCGCACGGTGTGCCTGGCGATGGTGGCTTCCTCATCCGTGGCGATGATGCGCACGGCCACGGTGCTGGCCGGGTCGTTCACGCATTCGGCATGCGCGGCGTTGGCCGCGGCATCCAGGCGCACCCCCAGCCAGGCCAGGTGCTGGCAGACCGCGGCCCGCACTTGGGGCTGGTGTTCGCCGATGCCCGCGGTGAAGACCAGGCCGTCGAGACCGCCCAGGCTGGTGGCCAGGGCAGCAATCTCGCGGGCGATGCGCCACGCGAAGATCTCGCAGGCGAGCTGCGCTTCGGGGGCGCGGTTGTCGGCCAGCGCGCGGATGTCGCCGCTGATGCCGGACAGGCCGAGGAGGCCCGATTGGTGGTACAGCAGGTCTTCGACCTGCGCCACCGTCATGCCGCGGCGCTGCTGCAGGTGCAGCAGTACGCCCGGGTCGAGCGTGCCGCTGCGCGTGGCCATCGGGATGCCGTCCAGGGTGGAAAAGCCCATGGTCGTATCCTGGCTGACCCCGTTGTCCAGCGCGCACAGACTGGCGCCGCTGCCCAGGTGCGCCACGACGATACGGCCTGCCGCGAGCGCGGGCTCGCGTTCGCGCAGGCGCATCGCGATGTACTCGTAGGACAGGCCGTGAAACCCATAGCGCTTGATGCCTGCGTCATACAGGTCGCGCGGCAGCGCCAGGCGCCGCACGGATTCCGGCTGGGTGGCGTGAAATGCGGTGTCGAAGGTGGCCACCTGCAGCAGATCCGGATCGTGCCGGCGCAGGGCCTGGATGAGGCGCACGCTTTGCGGCTGGTGCAGCGGCGCGAGCGGAATCAGTGACGTGATGCCGTCGAGCACGGCGTCGTCGATGGCTTGCGGTTGCGTGAAGCGATCGGCGCCATGCACGACCCGATGGCCCACGGCGCGCAGGTCGGCAATGGCAAAGTGCCCGTGCAGGGCGTCCAGCGTGGCGGCCACCAGTGCAGGGATGTCCTCGGCGTGTGCGTGCAGGGTCTCGCGGTGCGTGCCCTGCGCGGTGGTCAGATCGACGCAGAGCGGCGTGGCGCGCAGATCGATGACGGCCTTGCCCAGCGGCTGCGGGACGGCGTGGTCGGTCCCGTAGACCCCGAGCTTGATGCTCGAGGAGCCCGGGTTCAGGGTGAGCACGATGGGCGCGGTCACGCGGGGCAGGCCTCCGAAGCGGCATCGCGCCCGCGAGATGCCGGCGCCCGGCCGTGTCGCAAGGACCGGCCAGCCCCATTGTCAGGTCATGACCGGCATCTGGCAATGCGGCTGGCGCGTCCTGGCAGCGTCGGGGCCAGGTGGCGCCAGCCGCAGGCGCCGCGGCTCAGTAGCCGACCGTGAAGCGCTGGCGCGAGTGCGCGGGCGTTTCCAGCTCGTCGGCCAGGGCGATGGCGAAGTCTTCCATCGAGATGCGGCTGCTGCCATCGGCGGCGGACAAGAGGCTGTCCTGGCCCAGGCGGAACTGGCCGGTGCGCTCGCCCGGCTCGAACACGGCCGAGGGCGACAGGAAGGTCCAGTCGATGTCGGTCTCGCCACGCAGGGCTTGCAGGAAGTCGCGACCGGCCAGGGCCTCGGCCTTGTAGGCGTCAGGAAATTCGGGGGTGTCCACCAGCGCCTTGCCCGGTGCGATCTCCAGGCTGCCGGCCCCGCCCACGACCAGCAGTCGCGGCACGCCGGCGGCGCGCAGGGCGGCCAGGACGGTGTCGGCTGTCGGCCCACCCGCAAAGCGCGTGGCGCTGATGACCGCGTCCACGCCGCGCAGCGCAGGGGCGAGCGCCTGCGCATGGCTGGCGTCGGCCGCGGCCAGCGTCAGGCCCGGTTGGGCCGGGACGCCGTCGGGCTGGCGGGCGATGCCGGTCACCTGGTGGCCGCGGCGCAGCAGTTCGCTGGCGATGCGGGAACCGGCGCGGCCGGAAATGCCGAGGATGGCGATCTTGCTCATGATGACTCCTGGTCGAGGTAGAGGGGCAACGGACGTGCAGGGTGGCTCCCGGCGGCGGCATGCCGCCGGGGACGGTAATCGGGAAGCTGGGGCAGCCGCGCCGATGGGGCGGGGCTGCGGGGTGTCGCGGGTCGCCGGGGCGGCGGGCTCAGCAGGCGGGCAGTCCGCCGGCCCCGGACGGCACCGCACAGGCAGCGCCGTCGGCGTGCGCGGGCGGCTGGGACGCCTGGGCAAGGGGACCGGCAGCGGCACTGGCGCTGGCACTTGCACCGGCCCGATCCAGCCGCTCGACGAGGTGTTGCTGCCAGTCGTCGGCGCGGCCCAGCCAGGCGCCGATATCGAGGATCTGCACGCGCCCGCCGATCTGCAGGGCCAGCGTGGGAAAGCCCCGGCCGCGCCACTGGTGCAGCCACTGCCGGCTCTGCTCCATGTGGGCCTGCGTATGTGCGCCTTCCAGGGCGGCGTAGGTGGCCGCGAAGGTCTCGATGTCCAGCCCCAGATCCTGGGCGAGCGCCGTCAGCACACTGGGGTCGGCGATGCGACGCCCCTCGACGTAATGCGCTTGCTGGACACGTTCGAGCATGTCGAGCCCGCGCCCGGCCATGGCGTCCGCCGCCAGGATGGCTGTCGTGGGCGGCGCCGAATCGAGCAGCACGCCGTTTTCCCTCAGGAGGCCGTCGAAGTAGGCCCCACCGAAGGTCTGCCCGGTCAGCTGGGCGATGCGCCGGTCGTGCGGCATGACGTAGTCGCGCCAGGCGGTCGAGATGGGCCGCCGGTTCGCGCCCGTCAGCATGCCCCCGCCGTGCAGTGCCAGGGTCAGGCCGGGAACGCGCCGGGCGGCCTGGATGAGCGGGCCGGCGGCATAGCACCAGCCGCAGAGCGGGTCATAGACGATGTGGAGGGTGGGGCTGTCATCGGTCATGGTCTTACCTTCGGATGTCGGGTGGACATGACGTCATCCTAAGTTGCTTGCGACGATGAAAATACGGCTTAACATGCAAGGCATCGTTGCATGGATCGATCGAATGGACCGGTTGAAGGCCGCAGAAGTGTTCGTGGACATCGCGCGTCGCGGCAGCCTGGCCGCCGCCGCGGACAGCCTGGGCATGTCGCGCGCGATGGTGACGCGCTACCTGGCGCAGATGGAGGCGTGGGCCGGGGCGCGCCTGCTGCACCGGACCACGCGCCGCCTGAGCCTGACGGCCGCGGGCGAGCAGACGCTGGCGCGCAGCCAGCAGCTGCTGGCACTGGCTGCCGACGTACCGGTCCCGCCCGGTGCGGTCGACGCGCCGAGCGGGCTGCTGCGCATGGCGTGCTCGCAGTCGCTGGCGCAGGAAGTCCTGGTGCATGCCGTGGCGGGCTTTCAGCGCCGCCATCCGGGCGTTGCCGTGGACTTCCAGATCGATGCGCGGCCGGTGAACCTGGTCGAAGAGCGCATCGATCTTGCCATCCGCATCACGAACGACCTGGACCCCAACCTGATCGCGCGCCGCCTTGGCGAGTGCGCATCGGTCGTGTGCGCGTCGCCCGCGTACCTGGCCGCTCACGGCATGCCGCGCCGCCCGGAGGACCTGGCCATGCACAACTGCCTGACGTATTCATTCTTCGGGCGCAGCCTGTGGCTATTCACGGATGCGCAGGGCGTGCCGGCGAGCGCCCCCGTGGCAGGCAACCTGAGCGCCAACGAAACCCAGGTGCTGCTGGCGGCCGCACTGGGCGGGGCGGGTGTGGCCATGCAGCCGCACTACGCCGTGGCGGCGCACCTGGCGGCGGGCCGCCTGGTGCCGCTGCTGCCGGGCTTCACGCCCCACGCATTGGGCGTGCACGCCATCTATGCGTCGCGCCGGCAGATGCCGGTGGCCCTGCGGGTCCTGCTGGACCACCTGGGCGCGTACTTCGCCGACGAGGCCTTGTGGCCGTCGGGCCGCGCTGCCGACGCGCGGGGATAGCGGCCTACCGCGCCGGGCCGCCGGCGCGCGACCCGGTGTACACGGCGATGTCGTGGCTGCCCATGCCGTGGATCTGCCCGCGCGTGTCCCACGCCGTCTAGCCCCAGAGGTCGCCCAGGGCATGCAGGTGCGCGAGGGCGTTCATGAAGGCCCCGGCTTCGTACTCCTGGGAATTGCCGAACTGCAGGGCGAGCGTGGCGCGGCTGGTCTCCTCCCGGGCGAGCTGTCCCGTCCAGTAGGCCACGCCGTCGGCTTCGCCCGGACGTTGCAGCAGACGGGTGTACAACGCGCTGACGTAGTCGGCGTCGGGCAGGCGACCCAGGCCCGTGGCGAACTCGTCCGAAGCCGCGAAGCTGTCGGCGATCTGGCGCATGTCCGTGCCCGAGAAGGCCAGCGTGGTCCAGTGGTGAAAGCCATCGGCGTCCGGCGTGCGTTGAAGGAACGCCTGGTACAGGGCCGTGATCTGCAAGGCCGCGTCGCTGATCGTCTGCAGGAAGAAGCGGCCCTCGTCGAACTGGGCGACCCTTACGCCCTCGAGGTGGTCGACGCGCCGGCTATCCTCGGCCTGCACGACCCACCCCCGGCTGTCCTGGCGCACGTCGTAGAGGGCCCGACTGCCCGCATACACCACGGTGTCGGTACCGCCACGCCCCACCACGGTGTTCAGCCCGGCGCCGGCATCGAACAGATTGTCTCCGGCATTGCCCTCGAGCACGTCGTTGCCGGCGCCGCTGATGGCCGTGCTGAACTGGGTGCCGTGCGCCAGCGTGAAGCCACCGCGCACGCCATGCACGAACGAGAGCGACCCGCCGCCCCCCCATTCGGCCTGCAGCGACGCTGGCTGCAGGCTGATGACCGCATCTCGCGCGCCGTCGTAGCGGATCACGTTGTCCTCGTGGGTCGTCCAGAGCGTCCGGTAGCCCACCCCGGGGCCTGTGGCGTCCGTCAACGGGTAGACCGTGCCGGGTGCACCCACGTCGGCGCGCGCGCCGTACTTCTGCTGCAAGAGGGCGACGTCCAGGGCCATGGGCGTGGCGGTCCAGCCCGAGCTCGCCGTGTTCGTCGGACCGCCCGGCCCGGTCGGCCAGCCAGCGTTGTAGGACATGAGCGTGTGGATGTCCTGGTTCAGTTCGTAGTCGCCGGTGGTGCCGCCGTCACCGTGGTAAGGCGTGCGCCGCACGCCCGGAAGCACGGAGCCATCGGCGGAACTGCCGTCATGCGGGTGCGACAGGCCCAGCAGATGTCCGATCTCGTGGAGCAGCACCATGAAGCCGTACCCGCCGGCTTCCAGCGCACCGCCGGGGGTGCGTGCCCAGTTGGATGCGAGGTTGAAGCCCGCCAGGCCGCTGGGCAGCCCGTCGTGCGCGTCGCCCGGGGGCATGGCAAAACCGGCCAGCCGGGACGACTGGAAATCGTAGAGTGCCAGTCGCACGGTGGCCTGGGCGGGATCCGCCACCTCCACGAAGTGCAGCGGGGTGACGGCGGCATACTGCGCGAATGCCAGCCGGACCTGCTGCATCTCGTAGGCATTCCAGGCCTCGAGCATGCGCAGCGTGCTGGCCGGGCCTGTCGTGGCGTCGAGCGTGGGGACACGGTGCGCGCCGGCAGGCAGAAACGCGTGGGACACGGTCTGGCTGGGCAGGCGCGCGCCCGTGTCGAGTGCGGCAAGCAGGGAAGAGGTCATCCGGGGCTCCTTGGCTGGCGACGCAAGCGCCAGAAGCCCCAGACTCTATCGTCGGATGTGTCCTGATGTATCTATAGGTGACAACCCATCAGGGTCTTGCGGCTGGTGCGGTGTCACGCCCAGAGATCGCCGAAGGCCGCGATGTGATCGAGCATGCCGTCCAGGTTCGCGCCATCGAACTCGTCCGACATGCCGAAGGACAGGGCGATGTCGGCACGGGTCACGTCGCCCGCGCTCAATGAGCCGGTCCAGTAGGCCAGGCCATCGGCGTCCCCTTCGCGGTCCAGGATCGTGTCGTAGAGCGACTCGACAAAGCTGCGGTCGTCCAGCAGGCCGCGCGTCTGGGCGAATTCGTCCGAGGCGCCGATGTCCTGCGTGATGCGGCCCAGATCGATGCCCTCGAAGGCCGCGCTCGTCCAGTGCTGGAAGCCCTGGGCGTCCGGTGCGCGCGCCAGCAAGGCAAGGTACATGGTGCCGATGATCAGCGAGGAATCGGCGACGGCTTCGATGAGGAACAGGGTGTCATCGAACTGCACGCCGCGGACCTGGTGGAGCACGTCCAGGCGCGTGCCGTCGTCTGCCTCGATTCCCCACACGCCGTCGTCGTAGTCGATGCTGTAATCGGTGCGGGCGCCGCCATAGACCACGGTGTTGAAGCCGCCGTTGCCGAACACCTGGTTCTTGCCGGCGCCCGGGTCGAACATGTTGTCCATCGCGTTGCCGAACAGGATGTCGTCGCCCGATCCGCTGATGGCGGTGGTGATCTCCACGCCATGGGCGATGGTGTACCCGCCGTGCACGCCATGCACGAACGACAGGGAACCGCCGCCGCCCCATTCCGACTGCAGGGTGGCGGGTTGCAGGTTGATCACGGCGTTGCGCGCGCCTTCGTAGCGAATCACGTTATCGCCGTAGGTGTTCCAGATCACCTCGTAGCCCACGCCGGGGCCATCGGCATCCGCCAGGTCGTAGATCGTGCCGGCGGCACCGGCATCGGTGTTCACGCCGTACTTGTACTGCAGCACGGCCACGTCCAGGGCCATCGGACCGGTCGCCCAGCCCCACGCGAGGCTCGTCGACAACGGCATCGGGCCGGTGGGCCAGCCGTCGTTGTAGGACATCATGGTGTAGATGCCCTGGTTGAGTTCGAAGTCCCCGGTGGAGCCGCCATTGCCGTGGTAGGGACCGACGATGACGCCAGGCATCATCGTGGACAGCCCGTCTGCGGTGTCATGGGGGTGGGACAGGCCGAACAGGTGGCCGAACTCGTGCGTCAGGGTGATGAAGCCGTAGCCGCCCTGGTCCAGCGAGCCGCCCGCCTCCCGATCCCATCGCGGGCTCGTGAAATTGAACGCCGCGAGTCCGCTGGCCTGTCCGAATGTGTCCTCGCCCGGCGGGATGGCCCAGCCCAGCAGGCCGGGCTCTTCGAAGTCGAAGAGGGCAAAGCGCAGGTCCGCCTGGGCCGGGTCATCGACTTCGACGAAGGTCAGCGGCGTGACCGCGGCAAAGAGCGACAGGGCCAGCCGCGCCTGCTGCTGCTCGTAGGCCGTCCAGCCTTCCAGCACCTTGGTCGAGGGGCCGTCGTCCTCGTCGTCCAGATCCAGTTGCGTGCCTTCCTTGAGAAACGTGTAGTGGATGACGTTGCCTTCGAGGCGGGTGCTCCAGTCGAGCGAGGCGAGCAGGGGATTGAGCATGCGGACTCCAGGGACGACGCGTCGGAAGAAGTTCGCATTGTAAGTAAGGCGTGAGTTTAAGTAACGGTTATATATCTTCCAGTAAGTGTCTTTGACACATTCCTGCAACGCGTAGTCACCATGCTGGCGGTCTTTCCTCATCCCGTCAGGACCTGTGCATGGCTGCCGCCGACTCCGCGAACATCATTGATGCGCTTTATCTTCACCTGCTTGGACGCGCTGCCGACAGCGCAGGCCGGCAACATTGGCTGAACGAAGTCGAATCGGGCCGCCAGTCGCTGGCCGAGGTGGCGAGCGCCATCGTGTTCAGCCAGGAAGTGCAGGATGGCCTGGCAGCCGTGACCTCGCTGTACGTGGCCGCGCTGGGCCGTCAGCCCGACGCCGACGGGCTCAACTACTGGGTCAAGGCCCATCGGGACGGCATGGCGTTGACGCAGATCGCCGCCGCCTTTGCCGCGTCGGACGAGGCGCGCATGCAGTCGGGTGCCGGATCGGACCTGGCCTTCGTGACGGCGCTCTACGAACAGGCCCTGGGCCGCGCGCCCGAGGCCGACGGCCTGGCGTACCACCTGGCGCGGCTGGCCGATGGCGCCACGCGCGAGCAGGTGCTGGCGAGCATCGTGCTGTCGGCCGAGAGCCAGGCCCGCACGGCCGACGACGTCGGCGTGACGCTGGTCTACCTGGGCCTGCTCGGCCGCCTGCCGAGCGAGGCGGAACGCGACGCCGCCCTGGCCTCGGGCGAAGGCCAGCCGGTGGCCGCGCTGGTGAATGCACTGGCGGAGGAACTGCTGACGCCCGCGCCGCAGCCGGAACCGGAACCGGAACCGGAACCGGAACCCGAGCCGGAGCCGGAGCCGGAACCGGAACCGGAACCGGAACCCGAACCGGAACCCGAGCCCGAGCCCGAACCCGAGCCGCAACCGACCGAGGCCCTCTTCACGCCCAACCCGGGCACGCGCGATGGCTCGTCCGATGCCTCCACGGCCATTGCCCTGGACGAGCACTTCATGATCGTCGGTGACGACGAGGCCAACGTGCTGCGCATCTATCCGCGCGAGGGTGGCGCGGCCGTTCTCGAATGGAACTTCGCGCCCTTCATCGGAGCCACGGGCGAGCTCGATCTCGAAGCCAGCACCCGCGTGGACGATGTCCTGTACTTCATCGGCTCGCACGGCAATTCCAAGGACGGCGGCGAAGCCGACAGTCGGGAAGTGCTGTTCAGCGTGAAGGTGAGCGGCACCGGCGCGGACACCGTCTTCACCTTCCAAGGTGCCTACAAAGGCCTGGAAGGGGATCTGGCGGCCTGGGACCTGGCCAACGGGCATGGCCTGGGCGCCGGCCACTTCGGCCTGGCCACCTCCTCGGCAGGCGGCACGAGCCCCGAGCAGGTCTCCGGCTTTGCGATCGAAGGCATGGCCGCGGGCCCGGATGGCGCGTTGTGGCTGGGCTTTCGCGCACCGCAGACCGACACGTCCACGCGCGAGAAGGCCTTGCTCGTGCCGGTCACCAACGCCGCGGCCCTGCTCGATGGCAGCGCCACGGCGGCCACCTTCGGCGAGCCCTTCGAACTGAACCTGGGCGGGCGCGGCATCCGCTCGATCGAACAGGCCGCCGATGGCAGCGGCTATCTGATCATCGCCGGCCCCGCAGGCCCCGCCAGCGACCTGCTGGAGCACAACTTCCGCCTGTACACGTGGGACGGCAAGCCGGGTTCGGCGCCGCTCGAGCTGGACAACGATCTCGATGCGTTGCTGGCCGCCACGGGCGGCAGCTTCGAGACCCTGGTCTCACCCGCGAGCATCCTGCCCGGGACGCGCATCCAGCTGCTGCAGGACAATGGCGATACCGTCTGGCCTGGCCAGACATCGGTATCCAAGGACCTGGATCCCGGCCAGCAGCAATTCCAGGGAAATGCACTGACATTGGGCCAGCCGGTGGTGGACACCAGCGCGCCGGTGCTGGCGTCGGCCACGCCGTCGGCCGGCACGCAGGGCGTGGCCGCCGACACGGCCTTCGTCTTTGCATTCAACGAAGGCGTGAAGCTGGGTGCGGGCGTGATCGAGCTGCGCGATGCCAACGGCGAGCTGGTGCAGCGCTTTGACGTGGCAACGTCCGACGCCATCAGTGTGCAGTTCAACCAGGTCACGCTGCGCCCCGACGCGGAGCTGGCCTTCGAAGCCAAGTACACGCTGCACGTGCCGGCCGGCGCCATCACCGACCACGCGGGCAACGGCTTTGCGGGATTCGGCGCCGAGCAGCCCTTCGAGGTCGTGACCTCGGCTGCGCCCACCGAGCTGTCGGCTGGCGACATCCTCTTCGTCGGTGGCAATGCCGAATCGCCCGACGCCATCGCCTTCGTGCTCCTGAAGGACATCAGTGGCGGCACGCGCATCGCCTTCACCGACCGGGACTACAGCAACGCCACGGGCTTTGACGGCATCACCAACGAAGCCGCGTTCGTCTGGACGGCAGGGCAGAACCTGACGGCCGGCACCGTCATCACCATCCAGACCGCCACGGGCAGCACGCCCACGGCCGACATCGGCACCATCGTCGGCGCAAGCGGTGGCATCGGCAAATCCGAGACGTACTACGCCATGCAGGGCGCGGTCATCGACGGCCTGGGCGTGGGGTCGGCAGGCCAGATCACCGATGCGGGCACCTTCCTCGCGTCGCTGACGCTGGGTGGGGCGGCCGGCGACATCCCCGCCGCACTGCTCGCGGCCGGCGCGGCCCTGGGCTTCACCATCGATCCGGCCAACCAGACCAACGCGCGCTACATCGGCTCGCTGGATGCCAGCGATCCGGCCGCCCTGGCAGCACGCATCATGGACCCGGCCAACTGGGAGGCCAATTACACCAAGGCCGCGGGCTTCCCGCTGTCCGGTGGCAGCCTGTTCGGCACGCCGCTGTTGTCGTCGGCCCAGGTCGATCGCGACACCGTGGCGCTGACCTGGAACCAGGCCCTGGATGCGCAGAACCTGCCGGCGACGGATGCCTTCACCGTGCTGGTCAATGGCGCTGCCGTTGACGTGCTGGCCGTTGCGATCGCAGGCGACACGGTGACGCTCACGCTGGCCACGCCGGTCAAGGGCGGGGATGCGGTGAGCCTGAGCTATCGCGACCCGTCCGCGGGCGACGACACCCAGGCGATCCAGACGCCCGATGGCCGCGATGCCGATGCCTTCCTGGATCGCGCCCTGGTCAATCGTTCCCCCGATGCCACGCCGCCCACGCTGGTCGCCACGTCCCCGCAGGACGAGGCCGGCGACGTGGCGCACTTCGCCAACCTGGTGCTGAGCTTCGACGAGGTGGTGGAGAAGGGCGCAGGCACGATCGTCTTTCGCGCGCTCGATGGCGGCGAGGACATCGTGGTCGACGTCGCCAGCGCCGAGGTCGTGATCAGCGGCAGCACCGTGACGGTGGACCCGGCCGCGTTCCTGTTGGCGGGCGGCGCGTACGCCGTGCAGATCGGCGCTGGCGTGTTCACCGACACGGCCGGCAACGCCTTTGCCGGCATCGTCGACACGACGACGCTGAACTTCACCACCGCCGAGCGGCCCGCCTACGACCTGCTGGTCACGGAAGTGAACTCCAACGCCACGGGTGGCGACTTCGTCGAGTTCTACAACCATGGCAGCACGGCCATCGACCTGTCGGGCTGGCGCGTCAACGACGAAGCAGCCAGCTTTGCCTCCGGTGCGGTGATCGCCGATGGCACCGTGATCGCGGCGGGCGCCACCCTGGTCGTGGCCCTGGTCAACACGCAGGCCAAGTTCGATGCCTTCAAGCTCGCCTGGAACCTGGGCGACAGCGCGGACGTGATCGCGGTGGATGGCCCGGGGCTGGGCAAGCAGGATGCGGTCGTGCTGTTCGATGCGCGGGGCTATGTGGCCACGGCGTTCAACTACGACGCCGATGCCGTGCTGGCCAGCGATGGCACGGTAGTGGGCCAGGCGGTGGCGGCGCCGGGCGTGGTCTTCAGCGACAACCAGCATGCCGGCAAGGCCTTTGGTGGCGGCGAGAAGGCGTCGGCCGTCTGGGACGGGCTGTCGGTGGACAACCCGACCTACACCGTGGCCATGGCCGGCCAGCAGGGCGGTTACGCGCAGGCCGGCGACGCGGCGAGCGTGGGCTCGCCCGGGGCTCTTGGCCTGGTCGGCGTCGCCGAATGGCTGGAAGCCGCCTGAGGCGGCCCAAGGTGGCGCCGGGGCGATGCCGTCATCGCGCCGGCGCCCGGGTGGTCAGCCGCCGAAGCCCGGCAGGTCCAGCCTGCCGCGGTCGGTGAAGCGGGTGGTGCCGAAGGTGCCACCCGCCAGGCGGCCACGCAGTTCGTAGGGCACGCCGGTGGCGCCACGGCCATCGAACAGGCCGACGATCTGGCGCACGGCGCTGACCGCCGACACGCTCACCGGCACGGTGACGAGCGTTTCGCCAAAGCGCGGAACGGTGCCGCCCGCGTCGCTCACGCCGCTGGCAAAGCGGTTGCCGTTCAGGTCCAGGTCCAGCGCCACGCCGTCGAAGTTCAGGGCGGCATCGCCAGGATTCTGCACGCGCAGCACCAGGTTGAAGCGCATCTCCAGACCCTGCCCGGTGGCGGGCTCCACGCCCGCCACCGTCACGCGCGGGGCGCGCTCGTTGAAGCTCGCGCAGCCCGCAAGCGACAGGGCGAGTACGGCGGCGGTGCCCGCCAGGAAACGGCGGCGCAGCAGGGCAGGGGAGGTCGTCATGCAGAATCTCAGTCAGCGAAAGGCCCGGTCGGGCTAGCGATTGCCGTGCCTACTGCCGGATCCACGTCTGCGAGCGCCCGAACATCGGCGCGCCGATGTAGCCGCGCACGACCACCTTCTGGCCGCCGTCGGTCAGCTTGAGCGTGCTCTTGTAGGTCTTGCCGTTGGCCGGATCCAGGATTTCGCCGCCGTCCCAGCCATCGCCGTCGGCCGCGGGGCGCAGGCCGCTCACGATGGTCATGCCCTGGATGGGCTGGTCCTTGCGGGCGTCGGTGCAGGCGGTGCAGCGCGGGTTCGGGTCTTCGTCCGGCTTGCGAAACAGCTGCTGGATCGTGCCGGACAGCGTGCCGCCGGTGTCGCTGATGCGGATCAGCGCCGTCGGGCGGCCCGTTTCGTCGTCGATCGACTGCCAGACGCCCACCGGGCTGGCGGATTGGGCATGGGCTGCGGTCGCGCAGAACAGCAGAGCAGTGGCAAGCAGGCGTTTCATGGGGGCTCCCGGGGTGGCCGGCATCGCGTCTGCGCTGCCTGGCGGCCCGCACAGTATGGCGGACTTCAGGGCAGGCGGCATCCGCGATTCCCCCGATGCGCACGGCAGGCTGGGGGCATGCGCCCGGCGGCGGGCCGCCATGCGCCTACAATGGCGCGCGACAGCATCGAGGACACGGCTTCATGAGCAAACACCAGGCGCGCAAACGCTTCGGCCAGCATTTCCTCGTCGATCCGGGTGTGATCGACGAGATCGTGCGCGCCATCGACCCGGCACCGGCCGACACCATGATCGAGATCGGGCCCGGCCTGTCGGCCATCACCGCCCCGCTGATCGCGCGCCTGGATCGCCTGCGCGTGGTCGAGATCGACCGGGATCTGGCCGCCCGGCTGCGCCGGCAGTACCCGGACGAGAAGCTGGCGATCACCGAGGCCGATGCGCTGACCGTGGACTTCGCGCAGTTCGGCAGCGACCTGCGCATCGTCGGCAATCTGCCGTACAACATCTCCACGCCCATCCTGTTCCACCTGCTGACGTTTGCGGATCACGTGCGCGACCAGCACTTCATGCTGCAGCGCGAGGTGGTGGACCGCATGGTGGCGCGCCCCGGCGAATCCGACTACGGGCGCCTGGCGGTGATGCTGCAGGCGCGTTACGCCATGCGCAAGATGTTCGATGTGGGTGCCGAGGCCTTCGATCCGCCGCCCAAGGTGATCTCGGCGGTCGTGCGCATGAAGCCGCTGGGTGCGGATCGCCCCCGGCCGCGCTCGGAGGCCGCCTTCGCCACCGTGGTGCTGCGGGCCTTTGCCCAGCGCCGCAAGATGCTGCGGCGCGCCCTGAACGACTGGACGCCGCACATCCCCTGGGACGCGCTGGGCATCGCGCCCACGGCGCGCGCCGAGGAGGTCGGCGTCGCGCAGTTCATGGGCCTGGCCGACGCGTTGGTGGAGGCCGGGGTCATGAAGGATCCCGGCAGCGCCTGAACGACAGCGCCTGAACGACAGCATCGCGGGCGGGCGGATCGTCTGACGCGATCCGCCCGCCACGCGGTTGCCCGCACGCCGCCCGAGCCCACCCCGCGCATCCGGCGGGGCGCCTGCGCACGGGCCCGGGGCTCGGGCCATCGTGCGGCCTCAGGGCATCTGCGGCAGTTCCTGCGCCCGCAGATCGAACACCAGCACCTCGGCGTCCGAGCCGCCCTCGATGTGCAGTTCGCGCTCGTCGCGCACCCGCACGCCGTCGCCCTCGCGCAGCGTCTGGCCGTTCAGCGTCACGCTGCCGCGGGCCACGTGGACGTAGGCGTAGCGGCCTGCCTCCAGGGTCAGGCTGGCCGACTCGGCACCATCGAACAGGCCGGCATAGACCCGCGCGTCCTGGTGCACGCCCAGCGAGCCCTGCGCGCCATCGGGCGAGATGATCAGGCGCAGCCGGCCGCGCTTGTCGGCGTCGGTGAAGTGCTGCTGCTGGTAGCGCGGCTCCACGCCCTTGCGGTTGGGCACGATCCAGATCTGCAGGAAGTGCACAGACGCGTCCTGGGAGTGGTTGAACTCGCTGTGCCGCACGCCGCTGCCCGCGCTCATCATCTGCACGTCACCGGGGCGGATCACCGAGCCCGTGCCCATCGAATCCTTGTGCTCCAGCGCGCCTTCGAGCACGTAGGAGAAGATCTCCATGTCGCGATGCGGGTGGGCGCCGAAGCCCTGTGCCGGCGCGACCCGGTCATCGTTGATCACCAGCAGATCGGAAAAGCCCTGCTGCGCGGGGTCGCGGTAATGGCCGAACGAGAACGTGTGGCGGGAATTCAGCCAGCCCAGGTTGGCGGTGCCACGGGCGTCAGCGGCGCGAAGTTCGATCATGATGGTGGTCTCCAGTCGAAGAAATTCAAGTTTGGGATGCGTAAGCTGCGTTGGTCTGTGTGCGGCGCCTTGTCAGCGATTCGCGTTGCCATGGAAAGCATTATGGGCAGTCCGGGCTGTCTTCACAGCGAAGGTTTTCCCGGTCTATCATCGAAAAAATCGAATATGGAGCGCTTCACATGCGCAAACTGTCGCTGGAAGCCATCGAGATCGTCGACGCCATCGCCCGCCAGGGCTCGTTCGCGGCGGCGGCCGACAAGCTGCACCGGGTGCCGTCGACCATCTCGTATGCCGTGGCCCGGTTCGAGGAACAACTGGGCATTGCGCTCTTCGTGCGCAACGGGCCGCGCGTCACGCTCACCCCCGCGGGGGACGAGCTGCTGCGCGAAGGCCGCTGGCTGCTGGCAGCCGCCGGCGACCTGGAATCGCGCCTGCGCCAGATCGCCACCGGCTACGAGGCCGAGCTGCGCATCGCTCACGACTCCCTCATACCGACGTCGGCCTTCATCGATGACATGCGGGACTTCGAGGCCTTGCAGTGCGGGACGCGCCTGCGCCTGTTGAGCGAGACCCTGGGCAGTACCTGGGAGGCCCTGCGCGAGGACCGCGCCGACCTGGTGATCGCAGCCGGCGAAGGGCCGGCCGGCGGGGGCTACCGGCTGGTGCCGGTCGGCGCCGTGGCGTTCGTGTTCTGCGTGGCGCCCGGGCACCCGCTGGCGAACCTGTCGCGGGCACTGACGCGCGCCGACCTGCTCGCGCACACGGCCATCGTGGTCGGGGATCGCGCCCAGGGGGCGGCCGAGCGCACGATCGGCGTGCTGTCCGGCCAGCCGCGCCTGACGGTCCCGGACATGGCGACCAAGATCGCCTGCCAGGTGGCCGGCTTGGGGCATGGCTTCGTGCCGCGCGACTGCGTCCAGGCCGAACTGGCCGATGGCCGCCTGATCCTGTGCGAGACCGAGGCCCCGCGCAGTCCCGAAGGCTTCTGGCTGGCCTACAAGCCCGGCACGGGCGGGGCGGCGGCGACCTGGTGGCGCGAGCGGCTTGCCCGGCCCCTGCTGCCGGGGGCCTTGCTGGGCGCGGGGGCTGCCGCGGGCTGAGCAGCGCGAGCGCGCTGCCGGCCCGCGCTGCCGGTCCATGCTGCAGGTCCAGGCGGGCCGCGCGGCAGTCGAGATACGGGCTTTCCCCCGCTGCGGCGCCCGGGATGGCCGTGGTATTACTGTGTCCCCATCGCAGGGCGCCATTCCGGCGCCATGCCTGTCCGGAGCTTCCCGATGCGCGCCGCCGTACCTGCCTTGTTCTGTCTGGCTTTCTCGAGCACCGTTGCCTTGCCTGCCCTGGCCCAGGACGCGCAGAACTGGCCCGACAAGCCCGTCCGGTTCGTCGTCCCGTTCCCGCCGGGCGGCCCGAGCGACATCGTGCTGCGCGCCACGCTCGAGAAGATGCAGCCGGTGCTCAAGCAGCCGCTCATCCTCGAGAACAAGCCCGGCGCCGCCGGCAACCTCGGCGCGTCCGAGGTCGCGCGCGCCAGGGGCGACGGCTACACCTGGCTGTGGGCCACGGACACCGTGCTCACCATCAATCCCCACATCTATCGCCAGCAGTCGTTCGACCCGGCGCAGCTCGAGCCCGTCACGCGGGCGTCCACCTTCAGCCAGACGTTGGTCTGCAATCCCGCGCTGGGCTTCAAGAGCGTGGGCGACCTGGTCAAGGCGGCCGGAGAGAAGTCGCTCAGCTACGCCTCGGGCGGGGCCGGTTCGCCAGGCCACCTGGCCACGGAGCTGCTGCTGTCCACCGCCAAGATCCGCATGACGCACGTGCCCTACAAGGGACCGGCGCCGGCCATGCAGGACGTGATGGGAGGGCACATCGAATGTGGGTTCCTGGCCGGCCCGACGGTGCTGCCGCAGATCCAGGCCGGGCGGCTGACGCCGCTGGCCGTGTCCGGTGCGGCGCGCTCGCCGCTGCTGCCCGACGTGCCCACGGTTGCCGAAAGCGGCTTCCCCGACTATGACGCGACATTCTCGCTGGTGCTGCTGGCACCGGACGGCACCCCCGCGGACATCGTGGCGAAGATGCAGTCGACGATGGCGCAGGCCTTGAGGGACCCTGCGGTGCAGGAAACCCTGCGCATGACGGATCAGGCCGCCGTGGGCGATACGCCCGAGCAGGCCGCCGCCCGCCTGAAGCAGGATTCCGCGACCTGGGGTGGCGTGGTCGAGCGCATCGGCCTGAAGGTGGACTGAGAAGGGCCGGGCGTGCCCGCCGGATCCAGGCCGGCGCACGCCCGATCCGCCGCGTCAGAAGGCGGCGACGCTGCCGTCCGAGCGCGGATCGAAGCCGCCTTCCAGGGCGCCGTCGGCGCTGCGCAACAGGCAGCCCGCGTGGCCGAAGGTCTCGTCGAAGTCACCCAGCACTTCCACGTCATGGCCGCGCGCGCGCAGCTCGGCCACGGTCTGCGCCGAAAACCGGCTTTCCAGCTTGAGCGTGTCCGAGGTCTGGCCCCAGGTGCGGCCCAGCAGCCAGCGCGGCGCGGCGATCGCGTCCTGCGGATTCATGCCGTGCTGCACGGTGCGCGTGAAGACGGCCGACTGGCTCTGCGGCTGGCCATCGCCCCCCATGTTGCCGTACACCATGGTGCGCCCGTCGTGCAGATGGGCGAGCGCCGGATTGAGCGTGTGGAACGGTCGCTTGCCCGGCGCGAGCACGTTGATGTGGCCTGGCACCAGCGAAAACGAAGCGCCCCGGTTCTGCCAGTTCACGCCGCTCTGGCGCAGCACGACGCCCGAGCCGAACTCGTGATAGATGCTCTGGATCATGGACACGGCACGGCCTTCGCCGTCGATCACGCCCATCCAGATGGTGTCGGCGGGGCCCTTGCCCGCCCCCCAGGGCGCGGCCCGCCCCATGTCGATGCGTGCGGCCATGGCGTCCAGGGCCGCAGGCGCAAGAAAGTCCGCCGGGTCGAGCTGCATGTGGGCCGGGTCAGTGATGTGGGCGTCGCGCACGGCGAAGGCCTGCTTCACGGATTCGACGGCGGCGTGCACGTAGTCCGCGCCCAGCGGATCGTGCCGGTGGCTGTCCAGCCGGTCCATCAGGCCCAGGATCATGAGCGACACCAGGCCCTGCGTGGGCGGGGGCATGTTGAACACCGTGCCCTGACTGTGTTGCAGTGCCAGCGCCTGGCGGCGCTGCGCGCGATGGGCCTGCAGATCGGCCAGCGCCAGCGGGCTGCCGGCTGCGGCCAGGTCCTCGGCCAGGGCGCGGGCCAGCTCGCCGCGATAGAAGTCGTCCAGCCCGGCGCGGGCCAGATGCTCCAGCGTGGCCGCCATGCGCGGCTGCTGGAACAGGCTGCCGACGGCCGGGGCGTGGCCGCCGGGCATGAAGGCCTGCGCAAAGCCATGGACGGGTCCGAGTTCGGCGGCCTTGCCCGCGGTATTGCGATGCTGGCTGGCCGTGACCGGCGCGCCGTGGCGCGCGTAGTCGATGGCGTCGGCCAGCAGGCGTGACAGCGGCAGGCGCCCGTGGGCGCGCTCGCGGCTCAGGGTCAGGGCTTCGTCCCAGCCCGAGAGCGTGCCGGCCACCGTGATCGCCGCATCGCCCCCCCGAAACGGAATGGCCGTGCGCCCGGCGTAATGCTCGGTGCGCACGCCGGCGGCTGCCGCGCCGCTGCCATCGATGCCCACCACATCGCTGCCCCCGCCCGCCGTGGGCAGCGATACCAGCCAGAAGCTGTCGCCGCCGATCCCGTTCATGTGCGGATAGACCACGGCGATCGTGGCGGCCGCCGCGACCATGGCTTCGATGGCGTTGCCGCCTTCGCGCAGCACGGCCAGCGCGGACTGGGATGCCAGGGCGTGGGGGGCGACGGCCATGCCGCGACGCCCGCGTACGGGATTGGACATTCTGGACTGCTCCTGCAAAAGAGGCGGGCCGCCGTCATCGGCAGCCCGCTGACGGCATCAGTGTCCGCCGAGATAGGCGCGCGCGAGACTGGCATCGGCTGCGATCTCGGCCGACGTGCCCTGCGCGACGATGCGCCCATTTTCCATGACATACGCACGATCGGCCACTGCCAGGGCCAGGCCCGCCATCTGGTCGACGACGAGCAGCGTCATGCCTTCGCGGCGCAACTGGTCCAGCGCGGCGAAGAGCTCGCCGATGATGCGCGGCGCGAGGCCCAGGGAGGGCTCATCCAGCAGCAGGATCCGCGGGCGCGACATCAGGGCGCGGGCAATCGCCAGCATCTGCTGTTCGCCCCCGGACAGGAGGCCGGCGCGCTGGTGCAGGCGCTCGCGCAGACGCGGGAAGCGTTGCAGCATCTCTTCGACACGGGCCTCGCGGTCCTGCGGGTGCAGGAACGCGCCCAGGCGGATGTTGTCCAGCACCGACAGTTCCGGGAAGACCTGACGGCCTTCCGGCACGAGGATCATGCCGCGCGCGACGATGGTTTCGGTCGGCGCGTTGGACAGGTCCTGGCCGTCGAGGTGGATGCCGCCGCCCACCAGCGGACGATGCAGCCCGCTCAGGGCGCGCATCAGGGTGGACTTGCCCGCCCCGTTGGCGCCCAGGAGGGCCACGGCTTCGCCGCGATGCACCTGCAGGCCGATGCCATGCAGCACGGGATCCGCCCCGTAGCCGGCCACCAGCGCGCCCACACCCAGCATTTCCTCGCCCACGGCGGGGCGCGCCGTGCCGGCGGGGATGGCGGACTCCAGGCTTTCGCCCAGGTATGCCTGCTGCACCTTCGGGTTGGCCTGCACGGCGGCGGGGTCGCCCGCGGCCAGCCACTGGCCCGCATCCAGCACCACGACGTGGTCCGAGATGCCCATCACGAGCGCCATGTCGTGCTCGACCAGCAGCACGCCCACGCCCGCATCGGCGATGCGGCGCAGCAGGGCGGCCAGGCGTTCCTTGTCTTCGCGCGACAGGCCGGCGGCC